>Ga0214471_10000108_pt1 | contig 82975 bp, 65 predicted proteins | sample RVTome_5_FD_207665 | JGI IMG/M metagenome (GOLD analysis project Ga0214471, IMG submission 207665) | Soil microbial communities from uranium-contaminated site in the Upper Colorado River Basin, Wyoming, United States - RVT142D155 | ecosystem: Environmental > Terrestrial > Soil > Contaminated >... | reverse complement strand
TGCGCATGCCGGGCATGAGCGGGCTCGAGCTGCTGCGGCTCCTCAAGGCACGGGTGCCCGGCATCGATGTCGCGCTGATGACCGCCTACGACGACCTGCCCACGGCCGCCGCCGCCATGCGCGAAGGTGCCGCGGATTTCCTCGTGAAACCGCTCGACCTGCATCAGTTGCGCACCGTGGTGGACAGGATCCTCGCCGACCGGCGCGCGCGCGCGGCCGTCGCGCGTCCTGACGGGGCGCCGCCCGCGTCCGGTCCGCGCCTCATCGGGCGACACTCAGGCATGCTGGCAGTCTTCAAGCTGATCGGCCAGCTCGCCGCGGGCCGGACCAGCGCACTCATTCGCGGGGAGAGCGGCACGGGGAAGGAGCTCATCGCCCGGGCCATACACGAGACCTCCCGATTCGCCGGCGAGCCGTTCGTCGCGGTGGACTGCACCGCCATCCCGGCGACGCTCCTGGAGTCAGAGCTGTTCGGCCACGTGCGGGGCGCCTTCACGGGTGCGACCGCCGACCGGCGCGGACGGTTCGCGCTCGCGGAGCGCGGCACCATCTTCCTGGACGAGATCGGTGACACGCCGCTCGAGTTTCAGGCCAAGCTGCTGCGCGTGATCCAGGAGCAGGAATACTACCGTGTCGGCGCCGAACAGCCGGAGCGCACCGAGGCACGCGTGATGGCCGCGACGCATCGCGACCTGGAGGCCATGGTCGCCGGCGGGACGTTCCGCGAGGATCTCTACTACCGCCTCAAGGTCGTCGAGATCACCGTCCCGCCCCTGCGGGAGCGACGCGACGACATCCCCGAGCTGGCCGACCACCTCGTGCGTCGAGCCTCCACGGCCGCCGGTGCCGGTGAGCCGCCGCTGCTCTCACCCGAGGCCGCCTCCAGGCTCGTCGCGCACGACTGGCCCGGGAACGTCCGCGAACTGGAGAACTGCCTGACACGCGCGGTGGTGCTGGCGACGGGCGGGGTGATTCGGCCGGACCATCTGGCGCTCGGCGTGCCGGTGCCGGCAGACGGAGCGCCGCTGGTCAGTCTCGATGTCGTCGAAGCCGAGTACGTGACCCGGGTGCTGCGCGCGGTGGACGGCAACCGCACGCGCGCCGCCGACATCCTCGGCATCTCGCGCCCGCGGCTCCGGCGTCTGATCGAGAAGCACCGCCTCACGGACCAGGATTCGTGAGCCTGTCGTTCCGCGCCCGCGTGCTCCTGCTCGTCCTTGCGGTGGCCGTGCTGCCGTTGGGGCTGGTCGGGCTGTGGCTCACCGGCAGCGCGGCGCGCTCGGGCGAAGCCCTGCTGCGCTCGCGCCTCGAAGCCGCGCTGGACGCGGACGCACGGGCGCTGGAGCTGTCCTGGCTCCGCCACCGCTCGGCGCTGCTGGACCTCTCCGAGACGCCCGTCATCCAGCGCGCGTTGCGCACGCGCGCCGGTGCGCCCGGCGGCCCGGTGCCGGACACGCTTCGGGCGAGCTTCGCGGCACTGGATCCGCCCGTGGACGGGATGGTGCTCCGCGATCGCACCGGCGGCGACGTGTGGCGCCTCGGGCGCAGCGCGGAGAGACCTGCGGAATTCGCCGCCTTCGGATCGCTGCTCACTACCGCGGTGCCGCTGTTCGACGTCCCCTCCGGTGCGCCGCTCGGCCACATCGAGGCGCTGGTGCCGATCAACGCGCTGCGCCGGCCCTCGGCGGCGGCGGCGGCCATCAGCGCGGTGATGACGGCCCGCGACCCGGCAACCGGCGCGTTGCTGTTGCCGGCGCCGTTCGATCCCGCTCTGCTCGCGCAGCCGCACTTCGAGTGGAACGGCGAGGCGTGGATCGTGCTGCGACGAACCCTGGCCGACCCTGCCGTCGAGCTGATTGCCGCGGCGCCCATCGCCCCGTTTGCGCTGCCGTTCCGATCCGCGGCGCGGCGTGGGACCATGGTCCTCCTGATTGCCGCAGCCCTGGGTCTGGCAACGGCCGGGGTGATCACCGCCCGGCTGACACGTTCGCTCGAGCAGCTGGCCGCCGCCGCGGGCGCCGTCGCAGAAGGTGAGCTGGGCCGCCGTGTGGACGTGTACGCGGATGATGAGATCGGCAGGGTCGCGCGCGCGTTCAACGCGATGACCGACAGTCTCCGCCGCACGCTCGACCAGCTCGCCGAGCGGGAGTCGCTGGCCGCGGTCAACGAGTTCGCCGCGGCGCTCGCGCACGAGGTCCGCAACCCGCTCACCGCCATCCGGCTCGATCTGCAGGAGGTGGAAGAACGCCTGGCCGCCGGATCACCGCTGCGCGCGCTCCAGGCCCGCGCCCTCGACGATGTCGCGCGGCTCGACCGCACCGTGGCCGGGGCGCTCGCGACGGCGCGCACGGGTCCCATTCAGGCGCGCGACATCGACCTGCGCGAGCCGGTGCGCGCGGCGGTGCGCGCCGCGGGCCCGGCATTCGATGCGCGGGGAGCGCGGCTGTCGTGGAACGAGCCGATCCACCCGACCGTGATCCGTGGTGATCCCGATGCGCTGGAGCGCGTCTTCCTCAACCTGCTGCTCAACGCGGCGCAGGCCGTGGAGGCCGACGGGCACGCCAGCGTGGAGCTCCGCGGGGGAGAGGGCGATTGCACCGTCCTGGTACGGGACTCGGGTCGGGGAATCTCTCCGGAGGCGTTGGAGCGCATCTTCGAACCGTTCTTCACCACCCGCCCCGGCGGCACCGGCGTCGGCCTCGCCGTGGCACGCCGGATCGTCACGGCACACCGCGGCGAGATCACCGTGACCGGCGAGCCGGGCCGTGGAGCGACAGCCATGGTTCGTCTGCCACGCGGAACAACCTGATCCACTGATCCGGCGGCGAGCGGAACGATTCGTTCCGCCGCGATCCCCTCCTCACACCACCGTCGCGACCCGCAACTCGTGTCGCCGCACCGACATCCGTCGGCGCGGCCGGCCTGGTACGGAACGTGGAGTACATGGTGGCGGAACCCGCGACCCGTTCCCTCGACTGGAGTGCCGCCATGACCCGGAATACTGTGTCCCTGCCTCTGGCAGTCGCCCTCGCCCTGGCGCTCGCCGCGTGCGACGGTTCCCAGCGTCGCGTCGTGCTGGGCGGAGCGATCGATCTGTCGGCCACCACCCTAAACTCGGCCGAGGGCGCCGCCGTGCGGCGGGTGTGGGCTCGCGCGGGCGACTACGCGAGCCCTTCGCCGGACGGTCGCTACATCGCCTTCGTGGACTGGGAGACCGGCGACGTGGCGGTCCACGACCTCGAGAACGGACAGAATCGCCGCCTGACGAACAAGGGTACCTGGACGGAGAACGGCAGCTGGGCCGAGGAGCCCCTGTTCTCGCCGGATGGCGGCCGGGTGGCATTCAGCTACGGCAACAAGCGCGTGCCCAACGCCAACCACCAGTACGAGCTGCGCGTGGTGACCGTGGGCGACACGACGCCGCGGGTGCTCGTCGCCCTCACGCCGCGGGACCAGTGGATCAATCCCACGGACTGGTCCGCTTCGCAGGGTATCCTCGTCGAGATCTACCGTGGCGACGACAGCAGCACGTCCACCGAGGAACTGGCGATCATCAACCCGGAAACGGGGGCGCTGCGGACGCTGCGGACGATTCGTCGCGGCGCGGCGATGATGCGCGACGGCGCCTTCTCGCCGGACGGCCGGATGGTGGCCTATCGCCAGGGTCGGACCGTCCGGCTCATGGCTGCCGACGGCTCGGGCGACCGGTCCCTCGGCATCGAGGTGCGCTGGCTGCTCGGCTGGTCGCGGGACGGCGGCAGCGTCCTGGTGCACGCCAGCTCCCGGAGCACCACCGGGATCTGGGCGGTGCCGGTGACACGCGGGCGGCGGGCCGGCGAGCCTGTACTCGTGCGCGGAGGAATGCCGGCACTGGTGCCCGCCGGCTTCTCCGGATCGCGCTACTTCTACGGTGTTCCGGTCGACGCGCCGCAGGTCTTCATCGCGTCGGTGGACGTCGCCGCCGGCCGCGTCCTCGCGCCACCCGTCGCCATCACCACGCCCGTGCAGGGGCGAGGCGGCGCACCCGGCTGGTCACGGGACGGCCGCAGCCTGGCCTACAGCGTGCGCGACCAGTCCGAGCGCACCACACGGATCATGCTGCGCGACGTGAACGGGGACGCGGTGCGCGAGCTTGCGACCATCGAGCAGGATCAGCCCCTTCAGATCGTGTGGGCGCCTGACGGCCAGGTGCTGTACGTGTACACCGAGAACGACGCCGAAGCCACCATCGTGTCCGTGGACGTCCGGTCGGGTGCGGTGCGCGAGACCTTTGGCTACCACGGGCTGGGCATCGCGGTCACGCCGGACGGACGGCTCGTGTACGCACGCTCGACGCCGCAACGGCAGGATCTCGCCTCCGGCGTGTTCGCGCGCGACCTGGCAACCGGACGCGAGCAGCGCATCGCCGGCGCGGACGCCGCCACGCGGGCGCTGGCACTCTCGCCCGACGGCCGGCAGCTCGCCCTCGTCCTGCGGCCGGCGGGCCAGCGCATCACCCGCGTGGTCGTGATGGCGATTGACGGCGGCCCGATGCGCGAGATCGCGCGTGCCGAGCTGCCGGTCCATTACGAGGATCGGGGCACGGTGAGCTGGACCCCGGACGGACGTCACGTGCTGGTCGGGCGCGGGTCGTGGGAAGGCGACAGCACTCACGCCATCGTGGCCGTGCCGGTCGGCGGCGGGACCGTCGTCGAGGTCATGCGCGCCTCCGGCCAGCGGAGCCACACGCTGAGTCCCGACGGCCGCCGGATCGCGTACTCGGGTGGACAGCACCGCAACGAATTGTGGGTGCTGGACGACCTGACGCCGCAACGATAGGGCGTCGGAAGCGCGGCCAGGACGAGACGGCCGGGCAACACCAGGTGCCGCCCTGCCGGAGGCCGGGGTCGGGCGGCACCTGCCGCAGCGGGATCGTGCGGGTTTCCGGTCGGTTTCCGGACCGTCGCTTCACCCTCACGGGCCGCCGAACGGGCATCGTGAGGTCACCAGCACGAACCAGGAGATCGCCGTGCGAAACGCATTCCGCTCTACCCTGCTCTCGGCAGGTCTGCTCGTTGTGCTGTCCGCATGCGAGGACACCACGCGGCCCGACGAGGAACGCGTCAACCTGTCGCCGCAGTTGAATTCATCGCTGGCAATCACGATGACCGATCTCGGAACCCTTGACGGCGGCCCGGACAGTTATGCCGTGGGCGTCAGCAGCCTGGGCCATGTGGCTGGCAGGGCCCGGTCATCATCGGGTCAGTGGCGCGCGTTCCTCTGGGACGGGCCAATGCACGACCTGGGTACGCTGGGCGGCGTCGAAGCCTTCGCGTACGGATCCAACAATCTTGGCCACGTCGTGGGGGATAGCCGCACTGCCTCAAACGAGAGCCACGCCTTCCTGTGGGACGGGACGATGCGCGATCTGGGCACGCTCGGTGGTGGCGGGAGCCACGCTCTCGCCGTAAACGATCTCGGCCACGTCGTGGGATTTAGCACGACTGACTCACTCGTGGACCACGCCTTCCTGTGGGACGGCGCGATGCGTGATCTGGGAACGTTGGGTGGCACGCCCAGTATCGCCCTCGCCGTCAACCTCGGCCAGGTGGTGGGCTGGAGCCTGACCGCCTCCGGCGAGCGGCACGGTTTTCTGTGGGACGGGACCATGCACGATCTGGGCACACTGGGTGGCACAAGCAGCCATGCACGGGCCGTCAACGCTCACGGTCAGGCGGCGGGCGTGAGTGTCACCGCCTCGGGCGAGACGCACGGTTTTCTGTGGGACGGGACCATTCATGACCTGGGCACGCTGGGCGGCAACGACAGCTGGGCCGACGAGATCAACAATCTCGGCCAGATTGCGGGCTGGAGCCGGACCGCGTCGGGCGCCTACCACGCGTTCTTGTGGGATGGCACCATGCACGACCTGGGCACGCTCGGCGGTAACGAGAGCTGGGCCGAGGGAATCAACGACCTGGGGCACGTCGTGGGCGCTAGTCAGACCGCTTCAGGCGAGTGGCACGCGTTCTTCTGGGATGGAACGATGCACGATCTCGGGTCGCTTGGGGGCACCGAGGCGTTTGCCGAGTTCATCAGTGATGGGGGCCACATCGCGGGCAGCGCCCGGACACCGGCCGGGCAGTGGCACGCGATCCAGTGGACGGTGCGCGTCGTCCCTCCCGATCCCGTCGAGGCCATCGCGAACGTCACCGCCGCGGTCGAAGCAGCCGGGCTTCCGGCTGGTGCCGAACGCAGCGTCGTGGCGACGCTCGACGCGGCCGCGCTTCAGGTCCAGAACGGCAACGTGGTTGCCGCAACGCAGCTCTTGCAGGCGGTCATCAACCAGGTCGAGGCGATGGTGCGCTCGGCACGGCTCTCGACCGAGGCCGGGCAGGCAATCATTGACGCGGCGCGGGCGGCGATCGCGGCGCTGGGCTAGGGCGCGGGGGGAAGCTGGAAGCGCGAGGGGCGCCATCGCGGCGAGCTCCGGGTGCCGAACGACCTGACGCCGCAACGACAGGGCGTCGGAAGCGCTTGCGAGATCCTGGACGGCTTCGTTGAGGTCGCCAGCACTGCAACGTCATGACTGGAAAGCGGCACCAACCAGGAGGTTCACCGTGCGAAGCACATTCCGCGCCACCCTGCTCTCGGCAGGTCTGCTTGTTCTGCTGTCCGCGTGCGAGGACACCACGCGGCCGGAAGTCGCGCGGCGCGATCTGTCACCGCAGGTGACCGGCGTCGACGTAACCATCACCGACCTGGGGACGTTGGGGGGCAGCACCAGCTTCGCGGTGGCCATCAACGACCTCGGCCAGGTTGTCGGGTCCTACTACGATGGGTCTTCCCAGTTACGCGCCTTCCTGTGGGATGGCGCGACGCGCGATCTTGGCACCTTGGGCGGCCCATCGAGCAATGCGGTCGGCATCAACGACCTCGGCCACATTGTCGGGAGTGCCTCGACGGCGTCGGGCGAGACCCACGCGTTCTCGTGGGACCGCACCATGCACGATCTCGGCACCCTGGGCGGTAACTTGTCCGAGGCCGTAGCGGTCAACCGCCTTGGTCAGGTCGCCGGCGACTCGCGGACCACATCGGGCGCTACCCACGCGTTCCTGTGGGACGGCGCGATGCTCGATCTTGGCACCCTGGGCGGCCCATCGAGCAATGCGGTCGGCATCAACGACCTCGGCCACGTCGTCGGGAATGCCTCGACGGTGTCGGGCCAGACCCACGCGTTCCTGTGGGATGGCACCATGCGCGATCTCGGCACGCTGGGAGGCATGACCAGCGCCGCCACGGCCGTCAACAACCTCGGCCACGTCGTCGGGAATGCCGCGACGGCGTCGGGCGAGACCCACGCGTTCCTGTGGGATGGCACCATGCATGATCTGGGAGCGCTGGGTGGGTCGACCAGCCTTGCCCTTGCCGTGAACGACCAGGGACAGGTGGTCGGCTACGCATCAACCGGCACCGGCGCCCTCCACGCCTTCCTGTGGGACGGGGCGATGCACGATCTCGACACGCTGGGAGGCGGCATCAGCTATGGGGTCGCGGTGAACGATCGTGGCCAGGTGGCGGGGTACTCCCTTACCTCCGGACGGGAGTGGCGCGCGTTCCTCTGGGACGGGACCATGCACGATCTGGGAACGCTGGGCGGCCAGGACCTCCTCGCCATTTTTGATGTCTCGCAAAGAACGGTGGCCATGAACAACCTGGGGCAAGTCGTGGGGTACAGCTTCACCACGTCCTTCGCGCGGCATGCCGTCCTGTGGACGGTGACCGCGGTCTTACCCGATCCCGTGGATCCTCTCGAAGCGATCACCGCCGCCATCGAAGCGGCGAGTCTTCCCACCGGCAACGAGCGCGGACTGCTCGCGACGCTCGACGCCGCCAGCCAGCAGATCGGGCGCGGGAACCCGGCCGCGGCGACTCAGCTCTTGCAGGCTCTCATCAACCAGGTCGAGGCGCTTGTGCGCTCGGCACGTCTCTCGGCCGAGCTCGGGCAGGCGATCATCGACGCGGCGCAGGCGGCGATCGCGGCGCTCGGCTGAGGTGCGGGAGGGGCTGGGTGCGCGGCGCGTTGACGACGGTACCACCCGCGTAGCCGAAGGGTAGAACCGGCCAAGGTCGAGGGCCGGGAGTCAGACGCCACGGCGCTGCCGCCATGACAGCGCCGCTGCGCCACGGTGCCTCGGCCAGCCGCGAGCCTGAAGGCGACCAATGACCGACCCATCCAGCCAGCCGCACTCAGAACAGGACGCCCTGTTCGCCTCGTACATCGGACCGCGCTGGGAGTCGTACTATCGCGGCGCCTCCGAGAAGCTCCAGGCCGGCGGGTTCGCGACCATGACGTTCAATCCCGCCGCCGCGCTGGCCCCGCTGTGGATGGCGTGGCGCGGCATGTGGATCTACCAGCTCGGCGGCATCCTGATGTACTGGTTCCTTGCCCTGCTGGCTACCGCGGCGCTCGACAACGCAGAGTTCGAGTCCGTCGGCGTGCCGTGGGCCGGCATGGTTCTGGCCTACGTGGCCATGGGCCTGCTCGAAGGACTGGCGGGCGACAGACTCCTGCTGGGCAAGGCGCGGCTCGCCGTGACCCGGGCCCGCGCGCGGCATGCCGATCCGGACGCCACGCTTGCCGCCATGAAGCGCTACGGCGGAACGTCGTTCGCGGCCCCGGCTCTGGTCACCCTTCTGGCCGTGATGATCGTCGTCATGCTGCCGGTGCTGGTGGAACGGGACCAACGGGAACTGGCTTACCTGGCCGCGACGAAGGCCGACCTGCGAAGCCTCGAGCACTATCAGGAGGGCTTCTACAAGGCCCACCAGCGGTACAACGCCGCACCGTTCGACTCCTTCCGGGCGCCCGGCGACAGCCTGATTCCCGCCGTTCTCCGGTCGACTTACGTGTCGATCACCATGGGGCCCCTGGCGGCCGACGGCTGGAGCGCGACGGCGCGGCATGAACTCGTGCCCGGCTACGCGTGCGCGATCTACGTCGGCCGCGCCCGGCCGCCATTGCCTGACATGGCCGAGGGCGAGCCGAAGTGCGTGAATCAGGAGGATCGCCGATAGCGGACCGACGGACCGATGGACTGACGGACCGCCTGTGGGACAGCACCATGCATGATCTGAGAACCCTGGGCGGGCTGAACAGCACTGCGCTTGCCGTGGACGACCAGGGACAGGTGGTCGGCCGGGCCGGAACCGCCACCGGTGCCTTCCACGCCTTGCTGTGGGACGAGGGCGAAGCACGATCTCGGCACGCTGGGAGGCATGTTCAGCTATGCTGTCGCGGTGAATGATCGTGGCCAGGTGTTGGGCGCCAGTATTCATGGCTCTTCAGGGAACTGAGTGGGTGATGGGAGCGGTTTCGGAAGGATTCAGGTGGTTGCGTTCACAGGGGAAGGACGGGTTGCCGGGGTGGCCCGGGGGGACGGCTTGCATTTCCACGCGCTGGTTCACGCGAAGCCGCGAAGGCGCGGGGGCTGAAAGCCGTTGACGAGGCGTCCACGATCGCTCCCGTGATGTCATCCAGCTCTCGCATCCCGCTCCTCCTTCGCGGCCTTCGTGGCTCCGCGTGAGCAAACTGTCCCCGCACTCGCGACCAGACGCAGTACCTGGCGGAGGAGCACAACCCTTCGGTTGCTGATGTCGCATTGTGACGCCGACGACGTTTGAAGCTCCGATTCACCCACTCGAAATCCCGAAGACCCGTATTTATGAGATAGGTTCTGATACACGCGGCCACAAATACCGTAACGCACTCACCCGCACCGTCTTCACCGCGGAGCACGGCGAGACCGCAGAAGGGCAGTCGGTCGAATGTGCGGTGGAGGTTGGTTTCTCTGCGATCTCTGCGGTGAGTGACGTAACCGTCATGGCGAACCGATGCATAGTCGGGCGGTGCTGGTCCATCATCCGAACCTCGTCTCCCATTCATCCAGCGACCGTGGCCAATCCGTCTTGAGCAGGCGGGACATCGCCCGATCGGCGAGCACCCTGCCACCCGTTTGACAGCCAGCACAGTAGTTCACCTCATTGGCCGCGTAGCGAATGCGCTGTACCGGGGCGCCACACACGGGGCAGGGCCGGCGATAGCGCCCATGTACCGCCATCCCGTCCTTGAACGCCGTCACCTTGTCGGGGAACCCGTCGCCCACCGCATCGCGCAGCTTGTCGGTCCAGGTCATGAGGGTCTCGCGGGTGGCGCGAAACAGCCGCTCGAACGCGTCCGGATCGAGTTTGGAGGTGAGCGCCAGGGGCGACACCCGGGCCGCGTGCAGGATCTCATCGGAAAACGCGTTGCCGATGCCGCTCACAATGTGTGGATCGGTGAGCGATCGCTTGATGGTGTGATGCTCGCGGGTCAAAGCCTCGACGAACCCATCGAGGTCGGTGTCGAGGACCTCGATCCCGCCGGGATCCAGCGCCGCCAGGCGATCGGCCCCATGCACGGCATGAATCGAAGCGCGCTGTCTGGTGGAGGCCTCGGTCATGAGAACCGAACCGTCCGGGAAATCGAAGGCCGCCAGGCCGCGCTTCTGCGGGACCGGCACGCCGGGCGGGTGCCACCGCAGCCGGCCGGCGATCATGAGATGGACGATCAGATAATCGTCGGACTCCAGGTGCAGCACGATCCGTTTGCCCATCCGGGTGATCCGTTCCACCCGGTGTCCGTGCAGCGCCGCCAGCGGCGGGTCGACGGAACGCAGCACGAACGGACTGCCCAGCCGAACGGCCTGGAGTGGCACGCCGGCGATCCGACGCGTCAAGGCCTCGATGTAGACGACGATGTCGGGGAGTTCGGGCATGCGTCTATTCTCCTCGCCGATGCGCGCGGCGGGGTTCGCCGCTGGCGTCGTGCATTCCGGCAGTTTGTAGCGGGATTCCCATGCCGTCAAAGCACGCTCGCACGCCGAGTGCTTGCTACCGCCTTACCGGCCCTTAGTTTGCATGGGACGGAGCAATGACCTCGACTCGCGGAGACGGCTGTGGCGACGGTTGCTGAACTGAAGGAACGGGCCCGCGCGCTCGAGCAGGAGGGCGAGCACGCCAAGGCGCTGAAGGTCTACCGGCACCTGCTGGCCCACCTCGAAGGTACCCCGGGGATCGTCAAGGAACTCTCGCTCTACGTCAAAGCCGGCGACCTGTATCTCAAGTCGGGGGACCCCGACCGGGCGGCGAGCATGTACGAGCGTGCCGCCCGGCGCTATGCCGAGCACGGGTCGTCGAAGAGCGTACTGGCACTGTGCGGGAAGCTGATGCGCGTGTCTCCCTCCCACAGCGGGGCATACGCCCAGTTCGCGCGTCAGTGTCTGGACCACAACCACATCACCGCGGCGCGCGACGTGATCGCCAAGTACGTCGAGTTGGCCAAACAGCGGGGTGCGCTGCAACTGCTCGAACGGGTCGCCGGGAAGCCGGAAGCAGAGGTGCTTCCGGTGGTCGAGAAGGTGCTAAGCGCGGTGGAGCGCGCGGAGGAGGCAAAGACCGCGCGTGCGGCCGCCGCCGCGACACCCGTTGCCGCGCCGGAACCAGCCGCGCCGGAACCGCCCGAGCCGATGGTGCCGGAACCGGTGCACCTGGCGGAGCCCCCGGCGCCGCCACCGGCGCCGGCACCGCCACCGCCACCGGCACCAGCACCTGTCGACGACTTGCAGATTCTGCATGTCGAGCCGACGCCCGAGCCGGATTTCGCCGTGCAGCACGCGCCGGAGTTCGATTCGAGCAGCCCACCGGTCGAACCGGGGCACACCCCTCGGGAACCGGAGGAGTTGCTTGACCTCGATACCCTGGCCGCCGAGACCCCGTCGCTTGCAACGCAGCCGTCGGGGGACATGTTCTCGACACTCGGGTCGGAGCGCGACGAGCCGGAGCTCCCCGCCGGCGCGGAGGAGATGCCCCCGAGGTACGCGGACGCCCTGGCTCAGGCCCTCGACGTGGAGCCGAGCGAGCACGAACCGCCACTGCGCCAGCCCGACACACCGGCGCGCGCACCCGCGTTCGAGCCCTCGGCCACCGGTGCCGGTCAGCACAAACCGATCGAGATCCATCGGGCATCGACCGCCCGCGCGAAGCCCGGGAAGTCACGTCGGGGCCTCATGCTCGTCGCGGGACTCGTGGTGGTGGTGGGTGCAGCAGCCGCTCTCGTGGTGACCGGCGTGATCCCGCTGGGTGGTGGAGGTGGCGGAGCCGGCGGGCCGACCGCCGCGCCTCCCCCGCCGGCGCAGGTGCCGGCGCCCGACCAGGGCCTTGCCGCCGGCGATTCCGCCGCCCTCCAACAGGCAGACACGGGCACGGTGGCGCCTGACAGTGGCGCCGTGGCGTTTGGGACCGACAGTGGCCCCGTATTGTCGGTTGCCGATTCCGCGAACGTGGCCGTCGCTCCATCAGCGGCCGACTCGGTCGCTGAGCGGTTCGACAGTGTCATTGCCCCCGTCACCGCGCCGCAGCCGGCCGCGGACTCGGCTCAGGTCATGCAACTCCCGCCCCCGACGCCTGTGGTGATCCCGCCCGACACCGCGCAGCCTCCGGCCGGACCGCCGTCGGCCCCGGCTCCGGCCCCGGGCGGGCCGCTGGTCGTCGCCGTCGAGGGCCTGCCGATCGAGCGTGTCGACCAGATCTCCAGCGGCGGGCGTGAGGGATATGAGATCACCCAACTGCTGGCGTCCGGGGAACGGCTGATCCTCACGACCTTGCCGTTCGGGAGTGACCCGGCGGATACCGCGGGCACGAGCCAGGTTCGAGTGCGCGCGGTGCCGCCGGACAGCGCCGACGGGACGGTGCGTTTCGGTGGCTACCTGGTTCGTGCGCGCGCGCGGGTGAGCGCGGGTGAATTGGAGAACTTGCTGCGACGGCTGGTCGAGCGCCGCCAGTAGCGGGCCCGGTTCCTAGAGAATCCAGCCGGCGATCGACAGATAGATCACGATCCCGGAGATATCCACCAGGGTCGCGATCAACGGCGCGGAGACCACCGCGGGATCGAGTTTGACGGCGCGGATCGCGACCGGCAGCACCGCCCCGATCAGATTCGCCCAGACCACGGCGGCAGTCATGCTGAGCGCAAGGACCACGGCAATCTGTGCGCCGCCGTGCGGCGACACGTAGCCCAGGAAGCCAAACAGGAACGCGAGGGTGATGGCCAACAGGAAGCCCACCGCCATTTCCCGCACCAGCACTCTCGTCCAGTTTCGCGTGTTCAGATCGCCGGTGGCCAGACTGCGGATCACCAGCATCGCCGATTGCGTGCCGGTGTTGCCACCCGCCCCCATGAGCAGGGGCAAATAGAACGCCAGCAGGATGCTCTTCTGGAGGGTCGCCTCGAACCGACGCATCACGAATGAGGTGACGACGCCGGCGCTCAACAGAATGACGAGCCACCGGACGCGCTTCTTCCACAGCAGCGCTACGCTGGCGCGTACGTAATCGGTATCGGTGGGGGAGACCGCGGCGAGCTTGTGTATGTCCTCGGTTGCCTCTTCCTCCATGATCGCGAGAACGTCGTCGTTGGTGATAATGCCCTTCATGCGTCGCTGGCTGTCCAGCACCGGAATGGCGGCGATCCCCTGCTCGCGCATGAGGTGGGCGACCTCCTCCTGATCGGTCTCGGGGTGCACGAACACGGTGTCGGTTTCCATCAGTTCGCGCACGCGGCCGATCGCTGGCGCACCGAAGAGCTGCCGGAAACTCACGACGCCGGCGAGGCGGCCGGTCTTCTCGAGGACATAGACATACCGCAGGGTTTCCGGGTGTTCCTTGAGCTGCAACCGCAGTGACACAATGGCCTGATCGACCGTCATGTCCGGCAGGATGTGGGCGAAGTCGGGGGTCATCACGCCCCCCGCATCGTCGACATCGTAGGCCGCCAGTTCCCGTACCTCGCCCATCGCCTCCGGCGTCAGCGACTTGAACACGACACGCTGCGCCCGTTCGTCCAGTTCCTGAAAGACGTCGGCAAGATCGTCTGGTGGCAGCAAGGCGAGGAATCGGGCGCGCTGGTGTTGGGGCAGTCGCTGGAGGATTTCCGCCTGGTCGACGGCGTCCAGCAGCTCGAAGAATCCCTTCGCACTGGGCTCATCCAGCGCCAACAACGCCTCGATCCGCTCATCGGGCGTGAGGATCGACCAGGCGGCATCGAGCTCGTCGGTGGTGAGCACTGCCGAATCGTTCGTGTTCATCATGACCGTCGGGCGCTAGGAAGAAGGAGAATCGTCGCCGGCATCGGCCTCGCTCAGACGTTTGGCAATGCGCTCCCGCGCGGCCTCCTGCATGTCCACGATCGCGTCCGTTTCATCGACGATCTCCGAACCGATCAACGCCTCGAGCACGTCTTCCAAGGTGACGATCCCGACGACGGCGCCATACTCGTCCACGACGCCGAAGAGGTGCTCGCGCCGCTTGAGGAACTCCGCGAGGAGCTGATGGCCGGCGATCGTCTCGGGCACGAAATGTATGGCCCTGCACATCGATCCGATCGTCACGTCGAACTCGTCGCCCGCGAGCCGCGCGAGCAGGTTGCGGCGCAGCACCACGCCATGCCAGTTCTCGGGATCGTTGGGGTCGTAGACCGGGATGCGCGAGTACGCCAGTCGAAGCGCCTGGGCCGAGAGCTGCCCGACGGTCGTATTCGCGGCCACCTTGAAGACGACCGTGCGCGGGGTCATGATGTCGCGCGCCGTGACATCGTTGAGGGCCAGCACGTTGCGAACCAGTTCCGCCTCCAGCGGGAGTATGCTGCCCTCCTCGGCACTCAGGTCCACCATGTGCCCGACCTCTTCCTCGGACGCCACGGGATGCGACCCGGAACGCTGGACCACCCGGGTCGCTCGCTGGCTCAGCCACACGAGCGGATACAGTCCGACCATGGCGCCCTTGAGCGGCACCGCGGTCACGCGCGCCACCGTCCGGTTGTACGCCACGCCGGCCACCTTCGGCAGGATCTCCGCGAAGAACAGCACCGCGAGCGTGAACAGTGCCGGAAACCAGATCAGGGCGGCCTCACCGAACAGCAGACGCGCCTGCGAGCCTGCCACCGCGGCGCCGGCGGTATTCGCCGCCGTGTTCAGGACCAGTATCGCCGTGATCGGCCGTTCCATGTTCTGTTTGAAGTCCAGCAGGAGCCTGCCGGCCGTGCCACCCGCCTCGTTCAATTGCCGCACGTACGCGGCGGGCACCGCATACAGCGCGGCCTCGGTGAGAGAACAGACCGCGGAAACCACAAGAACCGTCGCGACGGCGAAGAAAAAAAGCTCCATAGGTCGTCAATCCGAACGGGTGACAGTCGGGACCAGGTTGCGCTCGCAACGCCGACGGTGTTGGCGTGGGCTTCGTGGAGTATGGTGGACGCGCCGGCGTTTGGCCACAAAGGCCACCAGCCGGGAGAGAGGAGGGGACGGGCCCGCCTTACGAGGGGACGGACCCGCCGATGGAGGTTTTGGACGCCGCGGCGCAACTGGTGTCGCCGCTGGGGGCGGCGCGCGTCTCGGCGGTTGATGCGGTGCTCCTGGTACCTTGTTTTCGGTCGAGCGGGCCGTGCGCGGTGGCCAGCGTAACAAGCAGGCCAGCAGCCGCCGCGAATACGACCGCTCCGCTCCAGCTGACGCCGCGTTTCGCGGTGCCAAGGCTCCGGAGCGCCTGGACCGAATCTATGAAGACAGTCGGCTGTAACTGTGCGTGCTCGTGCTTCATCACGTCATTCCTTATCGAGGAACCCACAACCAATGTCCCAGGGGACACCATCGCAGATCACAATTGCAAAATAGATGCCATATTCCGATTATGTGTAACATATTGTAAAATAATAAGTTATAGTGCCACGTCCGTTGTCGGGTTGCGCCGGTCGTCCGGAATCGAGGACACGACCGAACACAGGGTGCGCCAGGTTGGCGCACTGTGACAGCGGGCTAGGCGCGGGAGGCAGTCAGGTAGGCGAGCAGGGCTGTCGCGAGTTCGGTCGCAAGCTCCTCATCGGTCGCCGAGACCGGGGTCATCAGTCCCTCGCCGAACACGATCAACTCGCGCAACGACGCCGTGACGAACGCGAATCCAAGGCGGGCGGCCCGGTCGGGGTTGGGGTGGCCGATCTCGGCCCGACGCGAGAGCAGTAATTCCGCCACCTGGCTCCATCCGACATCGTTGAAGTCCTTGATGCGCTCGTCGAGTACCGGATCGCGCCGCATGCGGGCGTGCAGTTCGAGTGCGGCCATCACGCCGCGCCACCGCCTGAACCATGTGACGATCTCGCTCACGACCGCCCGGACGACATCGGCGAGCGGCGCGTCGGTCCATCGGGTCTTGTCGGTCAACGCTTCGAGCCGCTTGCGCGCGCCGGTGAGGAACCGGAGCTGGACCATGTGAAACAGGGCTTCCTTGTCAGCGAAGCGGGCGTAGAACGCCCCGACTGACGTGTCCGCCCGTTTGACGATCTCGGCGACCGTTGCCCGCTCGAACGTCCCGTCCTCCATCAGCGTTTCGGCGGCATCGAGCATCCGGCGCAGCGTGGCGCGACTGCGCTCCTGTTGGGGCTCGATGAGCCATTCCCCGGTATCGACCCAGGGATCGGCGCCCTCGCCGGGACCGGCGTGCTCGGGTGGAAGCTGATCGTGGTCGGTCAAGTCTGGGGTGCCCTCGGGTGGCGAAGAGTCCGGCAGCTCCGCACGTCATCGCGTGGAGCGACGTGGTGGGCCGAAGGTGCCCTGTTTGGAGCGGAATGTAAAGTCCGTCCGTTCAGCAGAGCCTTGCCGTCCCGCGTATCAGATTGCATAGCCAATCGTGCCGCTGGCCGGCTGTTCAACGCTGCATGCACTCTCTGGATTTCCGCGGGGGACCACCATGAAGATCCGCGCAGCCCACCTGCTTTCGACCGTCACGTTGATCGCGTTCGCGCCGGTTGTCGCGGCGCAGGTGACGACGCGACTCGACTCGACGACCGTGGCCGCATTTGCCTGGCGCTCCATCGGCCCGGCCAACATGAGCGGCCGTATCACCGATATCGAGGGCATCGGGAGCCCGTCGAAGACGTTCTACGTCGCGGCGGCGACCGGTGGCGTCTGGAAGACGTCCAACGCGGGGACCTCGTTTCGCCCGCTCCCAATCTCCGATCGCGTGATTTCCATGGGCGATCTCGCGATCGCCCCGAGCGATACGAACATCGTATGGGCCGGGACCGGCGAGGAGGATTCGCGCAACTCGATCTCGCCCGGCGGCGGGATCTTCAAGTCGACCGACGGTGGCATGACGTGGCGGTTGATGGGCCTGACCGGCACGCAGCAGATCGGGCGTATCGTCGTCCACCCCACCAACCCCGATATCGTATACGTGGCGGCGTTGGGCCATGTGTGGGGCGCGAATCGGGAGCGGGGGTTGTACAAGACCACCGACGGGGGCGAGACCTGGCAGTTGGTCAAGTTCATCAGTGACCGGGCCGGATTCGTCGATGTGGCGATGGATCCCACCGACCCGAACGTGTTGTTGGCCGCCAGCTGGGAACGGGTACGCGGGCCGTATTTCCTGCGGAGTGGCGGCCCCGGGTCGGCGCTCTGGCGGACGGCGGACGGCGGGGCCACCTGGACCGAGGTGACGGGCGGCGGATTCCCCGAGACCATGAAGGGGCGGATCGGGATCGCGATTGCTGCCAGCGATCACCAGGTCGTCTACGCTCTGGTGGAGGCGGACAGCGGCCTTGGGAGCGCCGAACGGCGGTCGGGCCTGTACCGCTCGGAGGACGGCGGGAGCACGTGGGAGAAGATGAACGACCGTGATGTTCGGCCATTCTACTACTCGCAAGTTCGGGTGGATCCGAGCGATCCGAACCGAGTGTACTGGTCGTCGACGCCGGTCAACTTTTCGGACGACGGCGGGAAGACGGTACGGAACGCCACGGTCGGTATTCACGTCGATCACCACGCGATGTGGATCGACCCGAACGATCCCGAGCGCTTCGTGGTGGGCAACGACGGGGGGCTCGCGCAGACGTGGGACCGCGGTGGCAACTACGACGTCCTCGATATCATCCCGCTCGGCCAGTTCTATGCGGTGAGTTACAACATGGAAGTGCCGTACCGCGTGTGCGGTGGCCTGCAGGACAATGGCTCGTGGTGCGGTCCCAGCCGGCGGGCGCGGGGCAGCATCACGAACGTGCACTGGGACTACATCAGCGGCGGCGATGGGTTTTACACGGCGCAGGATCCGAACGATCCGGCCATCGTGTACGCCGAGTCGCAGGGCGGCAACATGGCGCGACTCGACCTCGCGACCGGTGAGCGGACGAGCCTCCAGAAACCCGATTGGCGCCCGCGCCATCTCGAATACGAGGACTCGATCATCGTGGAGTGGCCCGACACCACCATCCGGCCCGACCGGGCGCTCCGGCGTCGCATCGACGAGTTCCGCCGCCGTCAGGCGGCCGATTCGGCGGCGCAGGATCTGCGCTGGAACTGGAGCACGCCGTTCTTCATCTCCGTCCATTCTCCTTCGACGTTTTATGCCGGCGCGAACCGCGTCCTGAAATCGACGCGGCGGGGTGACGGGCTCTTTCCGATCTCGCCCGACCTGACCACGCAGGACGCGGAGCGTATTCACATCAGCACGGAGACCACGGGCGGTATCACGCTGGACGCGACCGGCGCCGAAACGCACAGCACCATCACCGCGTTGGCGGAATCGCCGATGCGGCCGGGGTTGCTGTTTGCGGGAACCGACGACGGCAACGTGTGGCTCAGCCGAAACGATGGGGGGACATGGGAAGATCTGACGAAACGGTTCGCCGGCGTGCCCGCGAAGACGTGGGTCAGCCGCATCGAGCCGTCGCATTTCGACTCGGCGACGTTCTACGTGGCGTTCGACCGGCATCGGGACGACGACTTCCGGCCCTACCTGTACGTGACGACCGACTTCGGCGCGACGTTCCGGTCCCTCGCCGCCAATCTGCCGGCGGACGGCCCCGACTTCGTGCATGTGATTCGGGAGGACCCGTACAACAGGAACCTGCTGTTCGTCGGGACCGATGTGGGCGTGTACGTGTCGACCGATCGCGGCGGGTCGTGGCAGCGATTCATGACCGACCTGCCGACCGTTCCGGTACACGATCTCCAGATCCATCCGCGCGACCGCGAACTGATTGCGGGGACGCACGGTCGCTCGATCTGGATCGTCGATATCGCGCCGCTCGAGCAACTGCATGACGCCGTGCTGGCGGAGGCTTCCTATCTCTTCGACCCGAAGGTCGCGTATCAGTTCGGTGAGGCACCACAGGGTGGCCAGACGTACGGCCAGAAGGTGTTCGAGGCGGCGAGCCCGGACTATGGCGCGGAGATCGTCTACCGGCTCACCAGCGGTGAGGCGCGGACCAGGATCCCCGTGGTGATTACCGACGTGCGCGGAGATACGGTGCAAACGGTTCAGGGACCGGGCGGCCCCGGGATTCACAGGGTGACATGGAATTTCCGCGGGAGTGCCCCGGCGTCGGCGCCGTTGTCTCCGGCGCAGCGACGTGACAGTGTCGCGTTCATGCGCCGGCTGGACGTCGTGTTCGATTCGTTGGCCGAGGCCGGGACCCCTCGGATGATGCTCGATCGTATCAAGGAGGGGATCGCGAGCGGCAACACGGCGGAGTTGTTCCGCCAGTTCGGCGGCGGTCGCGGCGGTGCCGGTTTCGGGCGCGGTGGGCAGACCACCGGATTCCAGGAACGCCCGGCGGAATCACCAATCCCCGGTCAGGGACGGCGCGGTGGCGGGCCCGGTGGCGGTGGACCCCCGGGAGCGGGCGGCGCGGGCCAGGAAGGATTCCAGGACATCTTCCGGGTGCTGCGTCGTGAGTCCCGGCGGGCCGGCTTCGGTGGCTTGGGTGGGTTCGGTGGTGGCGGCGGATTCGGCGGTGGTGCGCTTGTCGAAACGGGCGACTATCTGGTCAGCATGACCGTTGATGGTGCCACACACAGTCGTGTGTTGCGGGTGGAGCGCACGAACGGCATGGGCGCCCGAGGGATCGCCGCGGGTGAGAATCCGTAAGCGGTAATGGGGGCCGAAATCGCGGTGCCCGCCCGATAGCCACCGGTTGCCTACGGGTCGGTATCAGGCAATTGTCCACCCATGACACCTGGTGGTCGAACATCCATCCGCGCATGCGGGGTTGCGGCGTTCCTGGCCGCCTGTTCGCCGGCGCCCGTGCAGGTTCTCCCGGCGGCCGATCCGTGCGCGATCGCGATAGCGAGTGAACCGCGGCCTCTGACCGTCGCGATGACCACCCCGGTTGATCTTGGGCGTGCACCGGCGAGCGATGATGAGCGATTGCTCTTCGCCCACCTGTATGAGACGCTCATCACGATTGACTGCGAGGGCCGACCACGCGCGGCGCTGGCCGCGTCATGGCGCGGCGACGAGGACGGCGCGCACTGGACGTTCACGTTGCGCCCCAACGCGCGATTGGGAAACGAACCCCTAACCGCGGCGGCGGTGCTGGCCGCGTGGGGCGATGCCGCAACCATGCTCGATCCCGCCGCGATCAGCGCCGAGGGTGACGACCGAATCGTGCTGGCGTACGCGACGCGGGGCCACTCGTTGCCCGTCACGCTGGCGGCGCCGGCCCTCGCGGTGCGCCGCCCCGCCGCGGGCGGTGGTTGGCCGGAGGGAACGGTTCCCGCCGAGACCGCACGGGAGGATGGCCGCGACGTCGTCACCATCCGGCCGGCGCACGGGCGTGAACGGCGGTTCATCCTTGCTCCTGGCGCGGACGGTCGGGACCTGGTCGACCGCGGGGTGGACGTGCTGCGAACGGAGGATCCCCAGGTCATCGAGTACGCTGCCCGCCGAGCCGAGCTGACGGCGCTGCCCTTGCCCTGGACGACAGTCTATGTCGCGCAGCTCACCGGCTGGCGTGGGCCCAATCTGATCGGCGAACGTGTTGCGCTCGCGCGGGACGCGGTCCGCGTGGATGCGCGTGCCGCGACCGAGGCCTACTGGTTTCAGCAAGCCGGCGTGTGCGGCGAACCGGCACGACGGGATGGAGAGGGTGCCGGCGATTCGGAGATCGTGGCCTATCCCGCGGAGGACCGCACGGCGGAACTCCTGGCGGAGCGGCTCATGGTCTTGTCGACGCGCCCACTGACCGCGGCGGGGGTTCCCGCGCGGCTGTTTGCCTCACGCGTCGCGGCCGGGGTCGACGCCGTATCGCTGGTGCCGGTACCGATTCGATCATTCACGCCGTGCGACGTAATGGCGTCCGTCCGTTGGTCCCGCGTGGTGCCGCTGGTGGAGACGCGTGCGCATCTGGTGATGCGATTGGGCGTGGCATCGGTGATCACGGATTGGGTCGGGACACCGCGAATCCGATGACGTTTCGCTCGCGGCTCCTCGCGACCATCGTCGCGGTCGCGGTGATTCCCCTCGTCGTCTTGGCGTTGGGGGTGCGGCGTGAAGTGGTGCGGCGGCTCGAACAACAGCAGGCGGTGCGACTGTCCGCGCTCACGGAGCTCGTCGAGCGGGAGTTGGACGGTGCGCAACGCGATGTGGCGGCGCGGTTGTCCGCCATCCGCGACGCGCTCGCCGGCGACAATCGGTTCCGCCTGGCGGTGGTGCAGGGAGCGGCGAGCGAACGGGCGTATCTGCTCGACCTCGCGGGATCGTTGCAGCGGATGAGCGGCCTCGACGTGGTGCGGGTGTACGACCGCGCCGGTCGGATTCTCAGCTCGGGTCACCTGCGCAACGAGTTCGATCTGGTCGCGCCTGGATTGCCGGTGGTGCTCCCGAACACATCGCGCGGATCGGCGCTGACGACTCTCGGTGGTTCGAGGGGGCCGTTCGTCGCGCTGGTGCAGGTCGATTCACTGCAACTCGGCGACCGCACGTTCTATCTGGTCGGCGGCGTGGAGGTGAACGATCGTTTTGTGGAGCGGATGACCCCCGATCGGGAACTGGCTGTGGCGCTGCTCGAGCCGGCAGCCGGACGACCTGCCACCGCTATCCTGTGGCAGCGCGCGATGCCGTTTGTCCAGGGGGAGGACGCGACGGCGCGCGTGGACACGGCCCGATGGATCGTGACCGCCACGCACGATCCGCTGGCGGCGGTGCGCCGGGGGATCGATCGCTGGTTCGGGGTGGCGTTGGCGGGGACGGCGGTGATCGCGCTGGCCGCCGCTGCCTGGAGCTCCGCGCGGATCAGCCGGCCGCTCCGTGACCTGGCGGACTCGACCGCGCAACTCGATCTCGACCGGCTCGACGTCACCCTCGGTACCGATCGCGGCGACGAAGTCGGCGTGCTGTCCCGGGTGCTCGACGCGATGACCGCGCGGCTCCGTGTCAGCGCGGGACGCTTGCGGGAGGCGGAACGCCGCGCCACGGTCGGGGAGCTAGCGCGACAGGTCAACCACGACGTCAAAAACGGGCTCACGCCGATCCGGAACGTCGTACGTCATCTCGACGAGGTGGCGCGGAACGCACCGGGCGAGTTGCCGCGGGTGTTCACGGAACGCTACGGGACCGTGGAGTCGAGCATTGCCTACCTCGAGGGGCTGGCCGGCAACTACGCGCGGCTCACGCCCAAGGTCGAGCGACGGCCGTGCGACATTAACGCGATCGTGCGTGAGGTCACCCGCGACGTGGGCTCCGGTTCCCGGGTCGAAAGCAGGCTGGAGGCCGGTCTGTCGCTGGTCCGCACCGATCCGCTCGTGTTACGCCGCATCCTCGAGAACCTGGTCGGCAACGCGGCCGATAGCCTCGAGGAGGGAGGATGCGTGACCGTGAGTACGGCGCGCGTCGTGGGGGAGGGAGGTGACCGGGCCGTCCGCGTGCGGGTGGCCGATACCGGTCGTGGCATGACCGGCGCACAGCTCGATCGCGCCTTCGACGACTTCTACACCACCAAGGAACGCGGCACCGGGCTGGGCCTCAGCATCGTGCGCCGTCTGGTGGCCGACCTTGGCGGGACCTTGAAGGTGCAGACTGCTCCCGGCGAGGGGACCGTGTTCGACGTCGATCTACCGGCTGAGACGTCATGACGACCGTACTCGTGGTCGATGATATCAAACCGATGGCCGAACAGTACGCCTACGACCTGCAGCGGATCGGCGGATACGACGTGCTCGTCGCGGAAGGGGGGCGCGAGGCACTCGAGACGCTGAGCCGCGCGGCGGTCGATTGCGTGGTGCTCGATCTCGAGATGCCCGCCATGGACGGCTTCGACGTGCTGCGCGCGTTGCAGCGGGACGAAATCCAGGTACCGGTGATCGTGTATACCGGCACCGGGAATTACGACCGCTGCATCCAGGCGATGGATTTGGGCGCGCGCGGGTTCATCGACAAGGCGGAGCCGATGGAACGCGTGGTCCACGAAATCGAGAGCGTGATCGAGCGACATCGCCTGCACGATGAGGTGGCGACGCTGCGCGGCCAGATCGGCAGCACATCGCCAATCATCGGGTCGAGCGCGGCCATCAGGAAGCTGCGCGAGCGGATCGAGCGGATCGCAACGATTCCGAGCCCCGTGTTGATCGTCGGGGAAAGCGGGTCGGGCAAGGAATTGGTGGCGCGCGGCCTGCACCGCCGGGGCGACCGCGCAAAAGGACCGTTCGTGGCGCTCAACTGCGCAGCGCTGCCCGAGTCGTTGGTCGAGAGCGAACTGTTCGGACATGAGAAGGGCGCGTTTACGGGCGCGGGCCGCACGCGGCGCGGTGCGTTCGAGTCCGCCGACCGCGGCATCCTGTTTCTCGACGAGATCGGCGAGCTGCCGGCCGCTATGCAGGCCAAGCTGCTGCGCGTGTTGGAGCAGAACGAGATCACCCGTGTCGGTGCGAGCCAGCCGATTGTGGTGGACACCCGCGTGGTCGCCGCTACCAACCGCGACCTCGAGCGCGAAGTGGAGTCCGGCGGGTTCCGGCAGGACCTGCTGTTCCGGCTCAACGTGCACGTCATCGAGGTTCCCCCCCTGCGGGACCGATTGAGCGACCTGCCGGACCTTGTCGATCACCTTCTCGCACTCACCTGCGAACGCTTCGGGATGCGGCGGAAATCCGTCGACGACGAGACCCGAGCGGCGCTTGCCGCGTACGACTGGCGCAAGAACAACGTGCGCGAGTTGCGCAACGTGGTGGAGCGGCTCGTCATCGCGACGGACGACGACGTGATTCGGGTTGGAGATCTCCCGGTCGAATTCGGAGGTACCGTGTCCGCGAAGGGCGGGGGCACGACGTTCCACCAGCGTCGTGCCGAGGCCGAGCGGCGTATCGTGGTCCAAGCGCTCGATGGCCACGACTGGCAGATCACCCGCACCGCCGAGTCGTTGGGCCTGGCCGATCACTCGAGTTTGCTCAAACTGATGCGCAGGCTGGGGATCGAGCGGACGTAGGGTGTTCCGGCGCAAAGGTCGCGCTCTTCGCTTCGGACCTGCACCGTATTCCCGACAACCGTCAAGCGCGCCCGGCGCGCCAACAGGTCACTTGCGCGCTGGGTGAATAACACCCATTGTGTGGGTGTAAATCACCCATAATACGGGTTAAATACACCCACACCAAGTCTTGGATAACATCACTATGTTCAGAACCTACAACTACTTACCGTGACGTACCAGGAACCACCAGTGCCGGGAATAGCCCGTCAGCGGGCGGACTTCCTCCCACGTTTTCTGGCCAATCCGCTGGTGGAGGCGTGTGCCTCGTCACCGGTCGTCGTGCTCACCGGGGCGCGCCAGACGGGCAAGAGCACGCTGGTGCAACTCCCTGCGGTGCGCGGTAACCGGCTTTATCTCACGCTGGACGATCTCGACGTGCTCGAGCAGGCCGGGCATGCGCCCGACGACCTGGTGCGCCGCGCGCCGGCGCTCGTCCTCGACGAGGTGCAACGGTCCCCTGAGCTGCTGCTCGCCATCAAGCGGGCGGTTGACGAGCGCCGGACGCCGGGCCGCTTTCTGCTCACCGGCTCGGCGAACCTCCTGCTCATGCGGCGGGTCGCCGAGTCGCTGGCAGGTCGTGCCACCTACCTCACGCTGTGGCCGCTCACCCGACGCGAGCAACTCGGCTTCGGGGAGTCCGGCCGTTGGGAGGTATTCTTCGACCTTCCACCCGCCGCATGGCCCGATGTCCTGCGGGCATCCGCAGCCCCGGACGAGCCCTGGGAGGACTGGGTGCGTCGCGGCGGATATCCGACACCGGCCTATCACCACGGCCGTGGACGTGACCGCGAGCGCTGGTTCGACGGGTTCCTGCGGACCTATATCGAACGGGACCTCACTGATCTCGCGGCCATCGAGTACGCAGCGGACCTGCGCCGGCTGATGCGGGCGTGTGCGCTCCGGCTCGGGAACCTCCTCAACCAGGCCGATCTCGCCCGGGATGTCGGGCTCGCGCCCTCGACCGCACAGCGCTATCTGCACTTGCTCGAAACGACCTACCAGCTGGTCCGACTCCCGGCGTACGCGGTCAGTCGCACGAAGCGTCTCGTGAAATCGCCGAGGGTTTTCTGGACCGATACCGGTTTGGCGTTCCACCTGAGCGGTCTGGACGCGCCGACCGGTGCGCACCTCGAGAACCTGATCGTGACGGATTTGTTGGCCTGGCGTGAGGCGCAGGTGAGGTGGCCTGAGATTCTCTACTGGCGCACGGCGAAAGGGGCGGAAGTCGACATCGTGATTGAGTGGGATGGGCGCTTGCTGCCGATCGAGGTCAAGGCAGCCTCCCGGGTCGGTCACCGCGACGCCCGGCACCTGCGGACGTTCATGGACGAGTACGGTGCGGCCGTGCGCGGCGCGCTGCTGCTGTACACTGGCGACGAGATGTTCTGGCTCTCCGAGCGGGTGCTGGCGGTGCCGTGGTGGAGGGTTGTGTAGAACAGAAGCTCGGGGCCTGGGTCAGGCGGTTGGGGGGCACGCAGGTCGTATGGCCGCCTGTTCCGTCGCTCCTGGTGTGTCGGGCGCTGTCGCGCCGCGTGCTGAAGCACGCCGTCGAGGACCACGGTCCCACCGGCCCATGAAACCGGGGCCGTTCGTGTCCTTGCGGACACGGTGCGCCGGCCGCCGCCGTCTGCAACGCCCCCGTAACCCGTTGAATGACAGCCGCTTCTGGTGCTGGCGCACACCGCCGCCGTGCGGCACTCCTCCTGCTTCTTCATCCCGCCGGAATGCACCACTCATCGCGCCCGGCGGGCGCCCAGCGAGGAGGCGGATCATGCAGTTGCACGATGTCCCGAGCCCACGGCTCAAACAACGTCTTGGCGACACGGCGGTCGCCCTCTTTCTCATTCTGGTGTTCATGGCCACCGGTTGCGACGCGCCCGGGCGCGGGAGTCGCGGGCGAGCACCCGACCGGCGCTCCGACGTGGCGACCACGCCGAGTGTTACCGCCGCCCCGGCGGTGTATGTCCCGGAGACGGCCCCAACGCCGCCCGATCGCGTCCTGCCCGCGACGGTGTCGTACGAAGATGCCGAGGCGGTGTTCCGGGACGGACGGTACGACGAGGCAGCCGATCTCTTCGGCGTGTACGCCAGCAACCGGCCCGAGAATACCTGGGGCCATTACATGCTCGGTCTCTCCGCGTGGCGCGCCGGGCAACTGGACCGGGCAGAGGAGGCGTTTCGCCGCTCGATCGAACTCGATCCTGCCCACGTGAAGAGTCTGATCAATCTCGCACGCGTGTTGCTCGAACTCGATCGGCCGGACGAGGCGCGCACCACGGTCGACGTGGCGTTGAGTTTCGATCCCTCATCGGTCGACGCGTTCCGTGTGCGGGGCCGCACGCATGTCGACCTGGGCGAGACGTATCTGGCGATCGACGACTACTACCAGGCACTGCTGCTCGACGAGCGTGACGCGTGGTCGGCCAACAACGTGGGGCTGATCCACATCCGGCGCGGCGAGTTCCGTGAGGCGCTGCCCCCGTTGGCTCACGCCACCGGCGTGCGCGGTGATGTCGCGGTGTTCCACAACAACCTCGGCATCGCGCTGGAACGCACGGGGTACCACACGGCGGCCACCGAGGCGTTCACGCGCGCGCTCGAACTGGATCCGTCCTATGACAAAGCCCGGACCAATCTGGCGCGGGTTGAGGGTCGCGAAGACCGGCCGACGCTGGGTGACCTGGATCTTATCGGACTGGCGCGATCGTTCGTCGATGAGGTCCGCGGCCTGTTGGAGCCGGTACCCGAACCGGTGTGGGAGCCGGTCGCGCCGGTGGAACCGATCGGCGTACCCGGCGACACCGTTCCGACCGTCGATTCCACGACCGTCGTCGCGGACACGCTGATGGCCCGCGACACCGTTCCGGACATTCGGCCCGATTCGATCCGCACGTCGAGCCTCGATGAGGCGCTCCGGTTGATGCAGCGCCACGTGTCGCGTCACCAGTAGTCGAACGGCAGCGGAAGCGACAGCGCCCCCGGGCTTTCGCGGCACGGGGGCGTTGTGCTGTCGCGCTGCGCGCCGGCGTGTAGCTTTGCGCAGGCTCGAACCCGGGAGATTCCCATGCGCCGTTTCAGGTGTGCACGGTACGTCGTGTTTACGTGGTTGTGTGTCGCGTCCGCGTCCGCGCAGGAAGTGGGGCCGGCCAACGGGGCGTTGGTCGTGGTAGGTGGGGCGATGCAGGACCCCGCCATCGTGCGGCGGTTTCTCGATCTGGCGGGTGGACCGGACGCACCGATCGTGGTGATCCCCACCGCGGGCGGCGCCGAGGCGTACGACCAGTACTGGAGCGGACTGCGCCAGTTCAAGGAACAGGGCGCGACGAATCTCACGGTATTGCACACGACCGATCGCGCCGTTTCCAACAGCGATGCGTTCGTCGAGCCGCTGCGCGCGGCGCGTGGGGTGTGGTTTGCGGGCGGCCGCCAGTGGCGCCTGGCCGACGCCTACCTCGATACGAAGGTGCACGCCGCCTTGTGGGCGCTGCTCGCGCGCGGCGGTGTCATTGGCGGGTCGTCAGCCGGCGCAACGATTCAAGGCTCGTATCTCGCTCGCGGCGACACGCGGAACAACACCATCATGATGGGCGACCACGTCGAGGGCCTGGGCTTTCTGAAGGAGGTTGCGATCGACCAGCATCTCCTGCGGCGCAATCGGCAGTTCGATCTGATCGAGGTGATCGAGGCCCACCCCGCGTTGTTGGGGATTGGCATCGACGAGAACACGGCGATCGTGGTACAGGGTGACGATTTCGAGGTGATGGGGCAGGGGTACGTCGCGATCTACGACCACGGTGCGCAAATCGACTCGGGCGGCAAGTTCTATTTTCTCGCGCCCGGCGATCGATTCGACCTCCAGACCCGCGAGCCGTCGCGTCCCGCCAGCACGCCGCGGCCGCTCGACCGGGTCGAGCGGCGCGCGTGGCGCTGAGTTATTCCCCGTCGTCGTTCAACGGCGCGAGGGTGCGGAGGAACATCCAGATCGACCGGAGTTCCACATCGGTCATCCGCGAGAGGTATGGCCACGGCATCGACTGCGAGTCGATCACGGATCCGTCCGGTCGTTGCCCGCGCCGGATGGCCCTCTCGAAGTCGGCCAGCGTCCAGCGGCCGATCCCGTCTGTCTCGTGTGGCGTCATGTTCGCGGCCGGCGGGCTGTCCGGCGGTCCGGCCGGCACGGGCCCTCCATGGAAATCGGGCTGGTGGCATCCGGCGCACGCCGTGGCGAGGTAGCGCCCATAGGCGACTGATTCGGCGCGGTCGACGCGATCGACGTGTGTCTTCGTGTGATCGATCGCGAGCGCGCCGTAGATCGCGGGACCCTGCATCAGCGATGCCATCCGACCGGCCGGGCCCAGCCGGGGCGGTCCCCACGCTCGGTCCACTGGGGGGACGTGGGTGACGTAGGTGAGGATCTCCGCTACGTCCTGGTTCGACAGGTGGTTGTAGTGCGCGGAAGGCATGATCATCAGGGGCCGTCCCGTCGATGACACGCCGTGACGGAGTGCGCGCTCGTGGTCCGCCGGGGTGTACGTGCGCCCGACGCCGCCCGCTCCCGCGGTGAGATTGGGCGCGGCCAGCGTCAAAAACACGGGCTCGTCGACGAGCATCGTCCCACCAAGGTCCCGCCCGTGGCACTCGGTGCAGCCGTACATGTTGGCGAGGCGTTCGCCGTTGGTCAGCGAGAGCGAATCATCGGGAAGCGTGATGGACTCGGGCGCCACCGTGATGGTCTGGTTGGCCCGCCGCGAGCTGGCGAGATACACCGCGGCCGCGGCGAGCAGCAGCACGCCCGCGAGACCGCCGACACCGGTAAGAATCCAACGGGTGGGTTTGCGCACGTCCGCCGCCTCCGGGGTTCGAGTCGGCGGAAATCTATGTCACCAGCGGTCCGCGACCGCAAGGCCGCGCGGGGCGGCGCCTAATCGGCGGTGGCGCCGCCCACGACCGCGCCGATCAGCAGCGGCACGCCGTTCATGAATCCCAGGACCGTGGCGCCCAAACCGGCAATCAGCCCGACCAGCGACCCCAGAATCGGGATCCAGCCAAGCAAGGCGCCAAAGAACATGGATCCGACGAACAGGATCAGGGCCGGCAGGATAGCTGCGGCGATGGCCGGACCGACGCCCCCGGCTTTGCGCCCGCCGACGAACCCGGCGATCAGGCCGCCCAGCACCGGCATCCAGAAGAGCGCAATGGAGAGTCCGATCATCCAGGCCATCGCGCTGGGAATACTGCCGCGTCGCGCGAGGTTCGTACCCATGTCCCGCTCCTATCGCTGAGAGTCCCGTCTCATCCCGGTCAGGTCATCCTACGTGGCGTCCCTCCGCGGAGTTTCGACGGCGACGCCCGCTGGCGACTGCGCTCGGTGGTACCGATAGATCAGGGCCGCGATGCCCACACCCATGAGCCACGCGGTTCCGATCTTCATCAACCCCCCGGCAAACTGCTGGTCCGCCAACGCGTCCGTCCCTGGAATTGGCGCTGCGAGTTCGAACTTGCGGTAGGCGGGGAATTGGCTGAACAGGAGCAACACGAACGGCGGTCGGATGACCACGGCGTTGAGGACGAGGTAGATCACCTTGTGCATCGTACCGAAGTTGGTGCGTGACGGAACGGGGCAAATGACGGGCCACCAGAAGACGAGCCCCGTGGTCAACCAGATCATGTCTACGGCGAACGAACCAGCCGGCGTGCCCATGACCACGTCGACCACGGTCGGCCAATGGGTTACCGTCATCACGATGTTGAAGAGGAAGAAGGCCGGGAGCGGATGCACGAGCGCGTCCAACACGGCGAACGTCCGCCGCGAGTTGTCCAGCCGCGCAAAGGTGGCTGCCGGCAGCGCGAGCAGCAGCAGCGCCGGCGCCGTGACGCCGGTGAGCAGGAACTGCACCATGTGGATGCTGGCCAGGTACCCCGCGCCCAGCGGTCCCAGCGGCCAGTCGAGCGCCGCCCACAGGCAGAACACGCCTCCGGCGAAGTACCCGATCTGCGCGCGCGTCGCGCGCCGGTCGGTCCCGGCAATTCGTGGGAGACTACGCAGGTGCCGAGCATAGGCGACGGTGAGCAGCGCGACGAACAGCCACACGCCGGCGTACGGTTGCCACGTCCAGTCCCACGCCCCGCTCCCGGGGCCGCACCACCACCGGAGATTGCCCAACCGGACTACAGGTAGCTCTCGTAGGCGGGCTGGTACATGAGACCGCGGACGTAGTCGAGCAGGTCCGCCGGCGGCGGTCCATCGGCGACACCCGACGCGTAGGCTTCCTCCGCCACGGCCGTCGCGATGGCCGCCGATACCTGTCGGATCCCCTCGAGTGGCGGGTAGACGGACCCTTGGTCGAGCATCTCCTGGGATACCTGTTTCGACAGGGACCGCGCCGCCGCGTAGAACATCTCGTCGGTCACCCTGGTCGCCCCGGACGCGATGACGCCGAGCCCTACGCCGGGGAAGATGTAGGCGTTATTGCCCTGTCCCGGGACAAACCGCCGGCCGGCGAGGTCGACGGCGCCGAATGGGCTCCCGCTGGCGAAGACCACGCGGCCGTCGGTCCACGCGTAGGCTTGCTGGGCGGTGCACTCCGAATTGGCGGTCGGATTGGACAGCGCGAAGATGATCGGACGATCGTTGCTGGCTGCCATGGCCCGCACGACAGGCTCGGTAAACGTCTGCGCCTGTCCTGACACGCCGATGAGCACCGTCGGCCGGAGCCCCTGGACGACTTCCTCGAGCGGTTGAATGAATGCGTGGTCGTGCGCGTACGGCTGCTTGTGCGCGGCAAGATCCGAGCGGGAGGCCACCACCAAGCCTTTGGAATCCACGAACCAACAGCGCGCGCGTGCCTCCGCCTCGGGCACGCCGTCGTGCATCATGGCCGATACGAAGAGATTCGCGATCCCGGTCGCGGCCGACCCCGCGCCGTAAAACAGGATGCGCTGGTCGCGCAGCTCCGTTGCGGTGATGCGCAGCGCGCCGACGACCCCGGCCAGCGTGACGGCGGCGGTGCCCTGGATATCGTCGTTGAAACAGAGTACCCGGTTACGGTACCGCTCCAGCAGGCCGAGGGCGTTTTGGGTCGCGAAGTCCTCGAACTGGATGAGCGCGCCGGGGAAGAATTCCTGCACCGCCGCCACGAACTCCTCGACGAGTTCGGCGTACTCCGCGCCGCGGAGACGTCGTTGCGTCAGGCCGGTGTACAGCGGATCGTCGAGCAGTTGGGTGTTTTCCGTGCCAACGTCGAGCGTGACGGGCAGGCATCGGTCGGGGTGAATGCCGGCGAGCGCCGAATACAACGACAGCTTCCCGATGGGAATGCCCATGCCGGATGCACCGAGATCGCCGAGACCGAGGATGCGTTCACCATCGGTCACGACGATGATCGACACCGACTCCGCCTGCCAGTTCCGCAGTACGCGGGCGACGCGTCCCCGGTCGTTGGCCGTGATGTACATCCCGTTCGGCCGTCGATAGATGTGACCGTACAGCTGACACGCCTGTCCCACGGTCGGCGTGTAGATGATCGGCATCATCTCGGCGACGTGATCGATCAGCACGCGATAGAACAACGCCTCGTTCCGGTCCTGCAACGAGACCAGGTAGATGTATTTTTCGATATCGGACGTTTTGCGGTGGTAGTTCTCGAGTATGCGACTGATCTGCTGGTCCTGCGTGAACACCCGGGGCGGCAAGAGTCCTCGAAGCCCCAGAGCGTCTCGCTCCTCTTCGGTAAATGCGGTGCCCTTGTTGAGGTGCGGGTCGCGGAGCAGATCGACCCCCGAGGGGAGAGTCTTGGTGCTCGTCATCGAATGTTCTCCAAAGATCCAAACGGTATCCGAAGTGTAATCGTCGGATAGTATGCGCCTAGTGAAGATAGTCTGAGGGCCGTCGTAGCGCCTGGCTTGCCGCCCCGGCCCGCGGTAGTTTTTCGGTGAACGTTCACCTCTTCCAGGCGAGGTCGAGTGGCTTATGCGAACCTGTCTTGTCCGCGTAGTGCTGGGTGCCGGGATGGTTGGTGGGGCAGGGTGTGGGGACGGGTCCACGAATCCGTCAGACGGCACCGCTTCGTATGAAACGACCCACTTCATCGTGGTCGACGAATCCGGAGCGCCACGGTCGCTGATCGACTCGCTGGCGGCGGTCCTGGAATTCCAGTGGCCACGGGTCGGGGAGTTCCTCGTGGGTTTCGTCCCGCCCGAGCGCGTCAGGTTCAACCTCCGCGCCGGCCCGGGCATCCCGTATGCGGCCCTTGCCGACAATTCGATGAATCAGTGGAGGGAGACGCTGTCGTTCGAAGATATTCCGCATGAGCTGACGCACCTGTGGACCCGAAGTTCCCGCGGGGCGTTTCTGGAGGAGGGCATCGCGGTCCACGTCACCCATGTCCTGCAACCCGCAAGCGCCACGGCGAACCCCTATCGCGCACAGCCGCCGCACGCCTGGGTCGCGCTGTTCGAGCAATTCGGGTCGACCATCCCGCTGGAAACGGCGCTCAGCGCCAGCGGCCTCTCCTACGATTTCCATGGTTCGTCGGCCGACGCGTCGGCGTGGCAGATCTACCTGGAGGCGGGCAGCTTCACACAATGGGTTTTGGATCGCTTCGGTTACGCCTTCTGGTCCGACATGTATCGCACCGCGCATCCCGCCATCAGCCTCGGCGTTCCCTTGGAGGAGTTGGAGACGGCGTGGCTCATGGCTGCCCAAGACGCCTTCCCGCAGCCGCTCGCGTGCGAAGAGGCGCTCGCCACCCTTCCGTTGACCGGTCGCGAGGAGTTTTGGTGCGCGCGGGCGCGGGGAGAGTAGCCACAACGGGACGGCCGTCTCATAGGTGCACGTGCGGGTGACCTAGCCCGTGAAGAAGGCCGGGCCGTGCCACGTGTCCCGCGCCACGGTTTCCCAACGGCCATCGCGCACGGCCCCGACCGTCGTCACGGTGTTGTCGAATACGGTGGTGGCCTCGCCGACCCGGCCTTCGGCGGCGAGCGACCCGAATTGGGCGCGCGGAACGCGGACGATCCCATCTTCGGACCGATAAAGCACGGGGCCGTTGTCAAGCAGGTCGACGCCGAGACGCTGCTCCCAGCCGCGGAGTTGTCGGGTCAGGGCGTCGATGGAACAACCGGAAACTCCGGCCGCCCGTTCATCGACCGCGACGAACAGGAATCGGTCGTAGCGCCAGTCTCGACCTCCGGTCAGCGCGGAGCCGTGCGCCGCCCACTGATCGAGGAACGCATCGACGTCGGCGAGCACCGCGTCACGCTCGTCGGCAGGCAAGGGACGGGCGGCGGCGAAGATCCACACGCGGGCGTGGTCGGGCAGGTCAGCGAACGGCACGCGAGGCATCGGTCACCCCCCCAATGCGGCGTCCGCCGCCACAAACGCTATCCGATCGCCCGCCGCACTGACGGCGATACGCGTGATTCCCATGATCCCCCCATCGCTGAAATCCGCCAGCACCGACCAGTCGCCACCGCGATCAGGCTGGAATAGGAGGATCTGCGTTCCGCGGCCCGCGACGACCGATCCGTCAGGCATCCAGGCGAAGAACCCCGCCTCCGGCAGCTTGACCACGGGGTCGGTCCGGCCCGTGACGACGTCGAGCAAGGCCAACCACGGTTCGCCGTCACGCTGTTGCACAAATCCGATCGAGCCGTTCCCCGGGGCCATGGCGATCGAGCGCCCGACGTCCGTCGCCACGATGCGGGCCGTGCCGGTCGTCAGGTTGGCCACCTGCAAGGTTGCCGGCGTGCCGAGCACGAACAGCACGACGGTCGCCGGGTCGGCCCATCCCTGATAGCCGACCGGCGCGACACCCGGGAGCAGGAGTCGGGGGTTGCCGCCGTCCAGCGCGAACGCCCAGAGCCGTTGGGCCGAGTCCGGTTCGACGCGAATGACGGAGAACCGCGTATGCCCCGGCATGATCGTCGGCGAGTATTCACTTTCGGGTGTATCAGTGAGCTGTGTGGTGCGCCCGGAAGCGATGGTGTAGCGGTAGATGTCCGCCTGCCCGTCACGGATCGAGGTAAACAGGATGGCGCTCCCATCGGGCACGAAGAACGGCTGATTGTCGTAGCCGGTGCGCAGCGTCACGTTGTTGGGCGATTCGAGCTTCGGGCCGAGGGGTGATGGCGCCACGGTCGCCAGGTAGATATCCGAGCCGCCTTGCGCAGATGCCGGAGCGACCCCAAGAACCAGGGCGAGCGGGACGAGGCGAATGGGGCGCATACCTGGGCTCCGGGGCGGGGATGGGTTAGGACGGAACGCTACCTGAGTATACAGGACTTGCAGGACTTTTTCTTCACGAACCTTTCACGGTCGATTCCGCAGACCTGCACGATGGTCGAGTTCGACCCTTGGAGCGGCACATGACGGGACGCAGGGACGCTTCTCACATCGCGATTCTCGGGGCAGGCCCGGTGGGACTCGAGGCGGCGGCCGCCGCTCTCGAACGGGGGTTTGCCGTGACCGTCTTCGAACGCGGCGAGGTTGCCGATCACGTTCGGCAATGGGGTCACGTGCCGTTGTTTACGCGATTCGTGCGCAACGCCGGCCCGGCAGGCAGGCGGGCACTGGTGGCGGCCGACATCCCGCTGCCGGAGGACGATGCCTTCCTCACCGGCGGCGAATGGCGTGTCCGGTATCTGTTACCGCTTGCGGAGGTCCTTGCGGCGCGGGCGCCCTTCGAAATGGGGACCGACGTCAACTATGTCAGTCGCGTGCGCCTGCTCAAGCAGGAGGCGATGGACGACCCCAGGCGTGCCGACGAGCCCTTCCGCCTGCTCGGCAAGAAGCGGGGCGCCGAGTGGGCTGCCGAGGCCGACATCGTACTCGACTGCACGGGGACGTGGGCCACGCCCAACTGGATCGGCCCCGGGGGAACGCCGGCGCTCGGGGAGCGTGCGCTGCGGCCGGCGATCACCTATCACGCGCCCGATGTCCTTGGTGCCGCGTTCGAGCGCTACGCCGGTCGCCGGGTGCTGCTCGTCGGTGGCGGGGATTCCGCGGCATCATCGGCGGTCGCACTCGGGCACCTCGCGGCGCGTGTACCGGGTACGATGATCGTATGGCTCACGCGGACCGGCGGGAGCGTCCCGCTGCCGGTCGATCCAGACGACCCGCTCCCGGGGCGCCGGCAGATCATCGCCGACGCGAACGCGCTGGCCGACGGTGGTTTGGACCACTTCGCCTGGGTGCCGGACGCCCAGATCCTGTCGCTGGCCAAGGATGGCACGGGGTTCAGCGTCACGATCGCCACGGCGGACGGCGAACGGACGGTGGTGTGCGACGAGATCATCGCCAACGTCGGGTATGAACCGGAGACGTCGTTGTATGGGGAGCTCCAGGTACATACACACTGGGGCACGCATGCTCCCATGCAGTTGTCGACCGCGCTGCAGGGGCTGCTGGCGGGGGCCGATGCGGAGCAGAGGGCCGTGCATCACTTCGAGGCGGCGGCTCTCACGCATCCAGAACCGAACTTCTTCATCCTGGGGGCGAAGAGCTACGGCAAGAACTCCTGGTTCCTGATGGAGACCGGCTACGGTCAGGTCGGGACCGTCATGGACCTGCTCGGCCGAAAGGCCTAGGTCCGACGGCGCTCACCCCTCAGGATCACCACGCGGCGCCGGCGTCCACACATTGTTGGATCGATCGACGTCGGGAAAGGCGCCATCCCGGTCGATCTCGACGCGGATCACCGCGGATCCCGCCGGGATGGTGATCTCGGCGCGCGTCGCGCCGGACAACCACGTTGCCACCGGGACTTCGCGGACCAGCGTGGTGCCGTCCGCTCGTGAGATGGTCACCCACGCCGGCATCGCCGCGGTGCCCCGATCTTCCACGACGATGATCGTCGCATCGTTGCTGGCGGTGACCGACGCGACGGCGTGGTCCAGGGTCCAGGTCTCGTAGTACCACGTGCGCCAGAACCAGTCGAGGTTCTCACCGCTCACCGCGTTGACGGTGCGGAAGAAGTCCCATGGCTTCGGGTGCTTATAGCGCCAGCGCAGCAGGTACGTTCGGTATATGCCCAGGAAGCGCTCTTCCCCCAGCAGCCCCCGCAACGCCACCAGCAATGATGCCGGCTTGCTGTAGGATGCCACGCCGTAGGCCGGGCCCGGATAGTGGTAGTCCGACCAGCGCATCATCGTACCCTCGAGTCCCGCCCGGGCCGCGCCGAGGTAGGTGTTCTGGTCATCGAGGTCGTGGTTCAGTCCCGGAAAGAACTCCATGCGAGCCTGATTCTCGTTGAACGTGGTCGTCCCTTCGTCCATCCAGGCGTAGCGCTTCTCGTCGGTGCCGACGAGCATCGGTACCCACATGTGCGCCAATTCATGCGCCGTGACATAGTAGAGCGCGCTGTCGCCTCGTTGGTTGTAGTCACCGATCAGGGTCATCATCGGGAACTCCATTCCCCCGCCGATGATGCCCCCGCCCTCGATGGCGCTCATGTGCGGCCAGGGGTATGACAGACCGGTCCAGCGGGACAGGAAGTCGATCGCATGCTGCGCGTACCGCCAGGTGTTGTGCCATTTGGGTGCCGAAGTGCGCCAGAAGGCGTCCACCCGTGCATAGTCCATCCTGCCGTCGCGATCGCGGTCGCCCACGGGTGTCCGCGCCGCGTCCCAGCGCGACGCGCGCATGGCGGCGAACGCGGCGTCCCGCACCGTGTCGGCCACGTAATGCCAGCGTAACCGCCCCCGGTCGGTACGCCGCGTGGCCTTGCCGGGCCCAAAATCCTCCGGCGTCAGCACGTGGATCACGCTGTCGCTGTGTGCCGCCCGCTCGAGCCGGACGCGGATCGGATCGGGCAAGACCTCCCGCGCATTCTGCAGGGCGCCGGTCGCCATGATGACCCACCCGTCGGGGGCTTCGACGGTGAGATCGTAGCTCCCGAATCCGGCGTAGAACTCCGCGCCGCCACGGTACGCGTCCACGTGCCAGCCGACGACGTCGTCGAACACCGCCATCTGCGGGTACCAGTACGCCACGTGGTAGAAGTCGTCGCGGTCGCGGCCCATCCGACCGGCGCCCGATTCCGGCACGACGAAGCTCCAGTCGATTTCCATCGTCAGCGTGCCGCCCGAGGGTACAGGCGTCGGCGGGCGAATGGCCATGATGGTTCCCTCGACCGCGTAACCGGGACCCGCCTCGAGTGCGTGCTCGGCCAACGTCTGGCCGCCGGCCGCGACCCGACGCAACTGCACGCCACCGGTGACCTCCTGCGGTTCATTCCGCACGGCACCCGCGGCGTGGATGTTCTGCAGCACGTGGAGGAATACGACCGGAAGTGGGCCGGGTGCGTTGTTGTGATAACGCATCTGCGCGCGGCCCTCGATCCGGTTGCCGGTCGGGTCGAGCGAGGCGAACAGCGTGTAGTCCGTCCACTGCTGCCAGTAGTTTGGACCGGGCGCGCCGTCCGCCGTCCGCGTGCCGCGCGCGACGGCGGCTTGATAGGCGGCCGGTGGCACGACCGGGTAGGGTACCGGCCGTTGGGCATGCAAGCCGGGTGCTCCCGCGGCGAGCAGGAACGCGATCAGCGTCGCGGCGCGACTCATTGAGGGCTCCTCGAGACGTTCGGTCTGCGGAGCGTACCCACGCCGCGGGGCACGGGCAAGGCGGGCGGAATCGTCCCCGAACGTTATCTTGCAGCCATGCCGATCCGCATGCTCACCAGGCCTGGGCTGCTGCTGCGACTCGAGGGCTTGGGACTGCTGGCCATCAGCGCGGCGCTCTTCTGGGGAATCGACGGGAATTGGGTTGCGTTCGGCTTATGGTTTCTGGCGCCCGATCTGGCGCTGCTCGCGTACTTCGCCGGCCCCCGGGCGGGGGCGGCGGCGTACAACTTGGTGCATACGTCGCTGGGCCCGTTTCTCCTCGGGGTCCTCGCTATCGTCGCCAGTTTGCGGATCGCGGCGCTGGCTGCGCTGATCTGGACCGCGCACATCGGCATCGACCGGTTGCTCGGATTGGGGCTCAAGTATCCCGATGGACGAAAGCAGACCCACCTCAACCGTTTGTAGCGTCTCGCGTTAGCGCGAATCCACCAACTGCTCCACCCGTCTCACCAGCGTCGCGACCGCCGACTCGGCGCCGGCACCGTCCGCGATCACGACCTCCGCATGACGGCGGCTGGGCTCGACGAACGCGACATGCATCGGTCGGACCGTCGCGAGGTACTGCTGCGCGACGTCCGCAGCCGATCGACCCCGCGCGAAGCAATCCCGGGTTAACCGCCGGATGAACCGGATATCGGCGTCGCTGTCGACGAACACTTTGAGGTCGAGCACCGCGCGCAACGCGGGGTCCGCCAGCAGGAGGATGCCTTCGACCACGATCACCGGATGGGGTGTGACCCGGCTGCGCCGGGCCGTTCGCATGTGGGTTGCGAAATCGTACTCGGGTATCTCGACGGCATGGCCCGCCCGCAACGCGTGAAGGTGTTCGACCAGGAGCGTGGTCTCGAGCGCGTCCGGGTGGTCGAAGTTGAGAGCGTTGCGTTCGGCTGGAGGAACCGTGCTGCGATCGTGGTAGTACGCATCGTGCGGGATGACGACGACGCGATGGGGCCCAAGCCCGCGGGAGATCTCGCCGGCGACCGTCGTCTTTCCGGCCCCTGACCCGCCCGCGATGCCGATCAGGACCGGGCGGGCCATCGCCTACGGGGCCCGCATGGGCGCTCAGCCGCGGCCTTGCGCGACCTGGCGGTCGTCGCCGGTCTCGAAATAGACGCGGTTCTTCGCGATGTACGCCGCCCACTCGGCCGGCACGTCTTCTTCCGGGAAGATCGCTGAGACGGGGCACTCGGGTTCACACGCGCCGCAATCGATGCACTCATCCGGGTGGATGTATAGCTGATCACCGCCCTCGTAGATGCAATCGACCGGGCACACGTCAACACATCCACGGTCCTTCGTGTCGAGGCATGGTTCGGCGATGATATACGGCATGCGTGTGCTCTCCAGTGCTGTTGGCGGCAAGTCCGCTCAGGCTCGAGGGGGGTGCCGTCGTATGTTTACCAGGGCCTCGGAGCGTGTCAAGTCACGGCGTTGATTCGTGGTCGCCCCAGCGTCATCTTCCGGCATGCGCGTCGCATCCTTGCTCGCCAGCGCCACGGAAATCGTGTGCGCCCTTGGGCTCGAGGACCGGCTGGTGGCGATTTCGCACGAATGCGACTATCCCCCGGCGATCCTCGACCGGCCCCGCGTGAGTCGGCCGCGCTTTCGGGTCGACGGTCTGACGAGTGGGCAGATCGATGCCGCGGTGCGCGGGGCGATGGCGACCCACGGCGGTGTCTACGAGCTGGATGAACCGGCACTGCGGGCTGCGCGACCGGACCTGATTCTGACCCAGCAGGTGTGTGAGGTGTGTGCCGTGCCGACGTCGCTGGCGCGGGCGGCGGCGGCGGCGCTCGACGATGGGGCGGTGGTGCTCTCCCTGGACGCGCACACGATCGAGGGGATCCTCGACTCGGTGCTACAGATCGCCGGGGCGACCGGTGCGTCTGAGCGCGGGGCGGCGCTCGTGGCGGGCTGGCGCGACCGGCTGCGCGCGGTCGAGGCGGCCGTCCGCGGGGCCGAGCCCCCGCGGACGCTCGCCGTCGAATGGCTCGATCCGGTGTTCACCCCCGGTCACTGGGTTCCCGAGATGATCTCCCTGGCCGGGGGCGCGAACCTCGCCGGGACACCGGCCCGGCGATCGGCCCAGGTGGATTGGGCGGATCTCGCCGACCTCGATCCCGACGTGCTGCTAGTGATGCCATGTGGGTATGGGTTGGCCCAGTCCCGGGCGGAGGCGGATGCGCACGCGGACCGGCTGCGGGCGCTGGCGCCGCGCGCGGTCGCGGGCGGTAAGGCCTTCGTGCTCGACGGATCGGCCTATTTTAATCGGTCGGGTCCACGGATCGTCGACGGGGTGGAGATTCTCGCGGCGCTGCTGCATCCTGATCGGGTGGCTGACGTCGCGCTCGAGGGGCGGGCCGCCCGGTGGATGCCTCTCGAATCCGTCGGCCAGTGACCCGGTCGATGGCCTATCTTTCACCTCATCTTGAACCTTGGAGCCCGCGTGCGATACGATCCTGCCCTCGTTCAACCGATGCGCGACGAACTCACGCGTGCCGGGTTCGTCGAACTCAAGACCCCCGAAGCCGTCGACGCGGCGCTCGGCGTGAAAGACGAGACGGTCCTGTTGGTGGTGAATTCGGTGTGTGGCTGCGCCGCCGGCAAGGCGCGCCCCGGCGTGCTGCGGGCCATGCGGCATTCCGTCCGGCCCACGCACCTCGCGACCGTTTTCGCCGGGATGGAGATGGAGGCGACGGAGCGGGCGCGCCGCTATTTCGAGGGATATCCGCCGTCCTCCCCGCAGATCGGCTTGCTCAAGAACGGTCGACTCCTCCATTTGCTCGAGCGCAAGGACATCGAGGGACGGGAGGCCGACGCGATCGCCGAAGACTTGATAGACGCGTTCAATTCGTTCTGCGCGCAACCGGGCTGATCCGACCAACGCCGAGGAGCGGTATCCTTGGACTTGATTGGCTGGTTGATTGCCGGCGCGGCGGGCGCGTTGGTGGGCGCGACCGGGTTTGCGATGCTCCGGATGCGAGCGCGTCGCCGCGACGGCGTGTTGGCGCCGCTCGCGGACCCCGAGTTGGGCGGTGGCCGCGGCGACAGCAAGGTCACCCGGGAACTGATCGCGGCCTGGGTGCAGTTTCTTCGGTCCGAGGCCGCGGACACGGCCAACGCGCTCAACAACCGGCTCAATGCCATTGCTCGGCTTCTGGCGGGGCTCGACGACTCCACCATGAGCTCCGACGATCGGGCGCGCCTTGCGCAGATCGCGACCGACGTGCAGCGCGCGGGCACACTGACCGCCGGCCTGCTGAACCGCGTCGACCCGATCGCGCCCGGCTCGGTGCCCGCTCCGTATCTGACCTTGCGTGACGAACCGATACGCCCGGCGAAGATCCTGATCGTCGAGGACGATCAGCGGAATCGTGAGGTGATCTGTCAGCTGCTGGCGGAGATCGGGCACATCGTGACGCCGGCACGGGACGGGATCGAAGGGTTCGCCGCGCTCGAGGCGGACCACTTCGACTGCGTGTTGTGTGACATTCGCATGGCGGGACTGGGTGGGAAGTCCTTGTACGAACAGGTCGAGGAGAAGATGCCGAACCTGGCAAGCCGTTTCGTGTTCGTGACCGGGGACTACAATCGTCCGGAAACGCGGGAGTTTCTCGCGCGGGCGGGTTGTCCGGTGGTAACCAAGCCGTATCAGGTCTCGGAGTTGCTGAGCGCGATCGCGGTGACCCTGCGGCGCGTGGGCGTGATCCTGGACGCCGAGACCGATCACCCTGATGAAGGAATGGAGTGACCATGCTTCGCGTCGTTGTCGTCGCGTTGACCGCGACGCTTCCGTTCGCCGTGCTGCCCGCCCAACAGGCCGCGCTCACGGTCGACCGCATCTGGGGATCATCGGAGTATGCGAGCGACCTCGTGGCGGTGCGATGGATGCCGCAGGGACCGTACTATACCGCGACGGAACGGGTGGGGAATCTCCAGGATCTGTACCGCGTCGACGTGCGGTCGGGGGAGCGGACCCTGCTGGTGCGCGGTGCCGATCTGGTGCCACCCGGCCGCGACGTGCCGATTGCCATCGAGTCGTACGCGTTTTCCAGCGACGCCGGGCGGCTACTCATCTTCACCAACTCCCAGCGAGTGTGGCGGCAGAACACCAAGGGCGAATACTTCGTGTGGGACCTGGCCGCGAACCGGCTGATGCCGGCCAGCACGGAGCGGGGCTATCAGATGTTCGCCAAGTTGTCGCCGGACGGGCGGCTGGTGGGATTCGTGCGCGACCACAACGTGTTCGTCACCGATCTCGATAGCGGCGTCGAGACCCAGATCACACACGACGGGAATGAGAACATCATCAACGGGACCTCCGATTGGGTGTACGAGGAGGAACTCGGCGTGCGCGACGCGTTTCGCTTCAGTCCCGATGGCCGCCGCATCGCGTTCTGGCGGCTCGATCAGACGGCGATCAAGCCGTTCTACCTGCTCGACGAGACCGAGCTGTACCCGGCATTGATGCCGGTGCGGTATCCCAAGGCCGGCGAACGGAACTCGTCGGTTCGCATCGGCGTCGCCGACATTGCCACCGGGGCCACGACCTGGATGGATCTCGGACCGGAGGGCGACATTTACGTGGCGGCGATGGACTTTGCCGCTACCGCCGACGAGTTGTGGCTCACGCGCCTCAACCGGCATCAGAATCGACTCGATCTCATGCTCGCCGACGTGCGCAGTGGGGCGACCCGTGTCATCATGACCGATGCCGATTCGGCGTGGGTGTCGGCGCAGACGCCGGTGTGGTTCGACCGGGGACGCCGGTTCCTCTACCTCAGCGAGCGTGACGGGTACAGCCAGATCTTCCTGTTCGACCGCGACGGGAAACCCCTGCGTAAACTCACGACCGCGCTCTGGGACGTCACCACCATCCACGGCGTGGATGAACGCGGCGGGCGGGTCTACTTCTCCGGGGTGAGCGAAGGGCCGCTGGGGCGGCACCTCTACCGGATTGGGCTCGACGGTCGGAATCTGACACGGGTCTCTCAGGAACCTGGCAGCCACGGGGCCAGCTTCGACGGGGCTTTCGCGTACTACGTCGATACGTATTCCCGTGCGGCGGCGCCGCCGACCCAGACGTTGCACCGGGCCGACGGCCGTGTCGTGCGTACGGTCGCCGATAATCGGGCGCTGCGGGCGAAGGTCGAGGCGCTGGGTCTGCGCGCTCCCGAATTCACCACCGTTCCCGGAGCGGATGGGACGGACCTGAACGCCTGGATCATCAAGCCGCCCGACTTCGATCCCGGGCGGCGGTATCCGATGTTGATGTACGTGTACGGCGGTCCGGGCTCCCAGACGGTGCTCGATTCGTGGGGTGGCACACGATACTTGTGGCACCAGTTGCTCGCGCAGGCGGGGTACCTCGTGGTGAGTGTCGATAACCGCGGGACCGGGCAACGAGGCCGGGATTTCAAGAAGATGACGTACCTGAACCTGGGCGTGAACGAATCGGCCGATCAGATCGCGGCCGCGCGCTACTTCGGATCGCTCCCGTACGTCGACGAGTCGCGGATCGGGATCTGGGGCTGGAGCTACGGCGGCTACATGTCGTCGCTCACCACGTTCCGCGGCGAGGGCATGTTCGCCGCGGCGATCGCCGTTGCGCCGGTGACGGACTGGCGCCTGTACGACACGATCTACACCGAACGGTACATGCGGACGCCACAGGAAAACGCCACGGGCTACGATGCCGGCGCCCCGCTCACGTACGCGGATCGGTTACGCGGTCGATTCCTGCTCGTGCATGGGACCGGTGACGACAACGTCCACGCGCAAAACACGACGCAGCTCGTGGAACGGCTGGAAGAGGCAAACCGACAGTTTGACATGCGGGTCTACCCGAACAAGACCCACAGCATTGCCGGTGAAACCACCCGCGTGAATCTCTACACGCTGTTGACGGAGTGGCTGAACGCGAACCTGATGCGGGCGGGCAGTCTCAGTCCGTGAGCGCCTAATCCCGCAGCAGTCGTTCCAGCGTCGGCTTCAGCGTGACCAGCGCGTCACGCAGTTCCTGTTGCTCGTTGCCATACCCGAAACGGAAATGCCCGGGCATGTGAAAATGCTCGCCGGGCACCAGCAGGATGTCAGCCTCGGTTCGGACGCGCTCGACGACGTCCAGCGCGCTCATGGATGACTCGTAGCGCGCGAAACAGATGGCGCCGCAGGCCGGTGCGCGCCAATCGAACAGGCCGTCGAACGAGCGGAGCCATTCGTCGAGGATCGGGTAGTTGGCATTGAGGATGTCCCGCGTGCGCTGCCAGATCCGCTCGCGATGTGTCAGGGCGCACCGCGCCAGAAAGTCGCTCGCGGGGTTGGGACAGATAACCGTGTAGTCGTGCCGCCGCCAGACGGCATCCTTCAAGTCCGGCGGCCCCACGATCCAGCCGATGCGCAAGCCGGGCAGGCCGTAGGCCTTTGACAGCCCGCTCACCACCACCACGCGTTCAGCGGTGTCCCAGAACGACGGCGTCGCCTTCCCGTCGCGTTCGGCGCCTCGATACACTTCATCCGCGAGCAGCCACGCCCCGACCGCGCTGGTGCGTTCGACGAGGGCCGCGCGGGAATCGTCGGACAACGTTTGCCCGGTCGGGTTGTTGGGGTTGGTCACGATCACGAGCTTCGTTCCCGGTCGAATGGCGCGTTGCATCTCGGCACGATCGGGTTGCCACTCGCGGCGCGGATCCAGTGCGAAGGTCGTGACTTCGGCGCCGAAGGTCCGCGCCAGGCCCCACGTTTGCATATAGGCTGGCCCGAGGATCGCGACATGATCGCCCGGCTCCAGCAACGTCCAGCACACGACGAAATTCGCTTCCGAACTGCCGACGGTCACGGTGACCTGCGCGCCGGAAGCGCCCGGATACATGCTCGCGATTGTGTGGCGCAACTCGTCGGATCCGTCGCCCTGATTGTAGCCCATGCGCAGCCGCAGCAACGCGTCGGGGTCGGTGTCCGCCACCACGAGCAATTCCGCGATGGACATCGGATGCACGCCGCTCTCGGAAAGGTTGGCCCGGACACGGTGTTCCCACTGGCTCTGCCAGCGCTCGAGTTCGAACGGAGTAAATGGCATCCGGGGAAGATAGGGGTGATACGGCGAGATGAAAGACGGTCTCGGATACGAGGGCGCGGATGAAGGGCAGGCCCATCATCCGCGCCGGTCGTTTCGGCGGAATCTACTTCTTGCGAATGGTCACGCTGCCCGACCCGGTATCGATCATGAGGCGGCCGCGACCGTCACCGATCGTACCGCGCACGTGGTCGCGCTCCCAGCGCCGCACCTCGACCGGGAAGTCGAGTTCGATCCCACCCGATCCCGTTTCGATGTCCACCGTGGCGCCGAAGTCGGCGGGGAGGGTGAGATGCACGCCGCCCGACCCGGTATCGACCTCGATATCTGCCGCCCCAGGGTCGAGTTCGGCTTCCACCGATCCGCTGCCGGTGTCGAGACGGACGTTGAGCGCCGTGGCGCCTCTCAAGTTGATGCGACCCGACCCGGTGTCGATGTCGATGTTCCGGGCGTTGATCTGTGAAGCCGTCACGGAGCCCGAACCGGTGTCGACACGAAAGATGTCGCCCCGCGCGCCCGAGACCTCAACGGATCCGGAGCCCGTATCGATGTCGACGTCACCCTCGGCGTCGGTGACCCGCACACCGCCTGAACCCACGTCGATCACGAGCTGTCCGCGTGAACCGGTGGCGGTGACCGACGTGGCTGATCCGTCGAGCCGGATGGTTCCGTCCACGTTGGTGGCCGAGATCTCGCCGACGCCAAGGTAGAGCGCGAATTCCTGACCGCGTGGCACGCTGATCGTCAGGTCGGCGTAGGCGTCGAGACCGCGCCCGCCGCTCGTGATTTCGACGCGGTCACGCCGATTCCGACCGCGCCAGCTGTCGCGGTCGCTGTCACCGAACGTCCCGTCTTCGTCGACGCGGATCTGCGTCTGAAAGCGATTCCGGGCGCCGCCGCGATCGTATACGATCCGGTCGGCGGGATAGAGCACACGCAAGGTCTCCCGCCCGCGAATGGGGCCGGTCTCAACACGCAACTCGCCGGCATCGCGGCCGCCTGGGCGGACCTCGATCGTGACGGCCGAGCCGGTGCCCGGTTCGATGGTGATCTGGCCGGCCAGGTTGTAGACGGCGATGCGGTCGCCCGACAGCGAATAGCTGTCCTGGTTTTGGGCGAGCGCGAAAACGGCGAGAACTGCCAGGCCCAGGGAAGCGGCTGGTAACTCGCTCCGTGACAACGACTTCGGACGTCCCATCATCGGTACATCTCCTGCTCGTCTGGGGAGGGAATGACGACTGGTTAGATACCCTGACGTGCCCAACGGTTTGGAGGTTTCTCGGAGTCGGGGCCGCCGGCTCCCGGCTTGCCTTCGATCCGGTTGTCATAGAAGCGCTTGGTGGGGTAGGCGAAGTCGATGTCGTCCGCCTGGGCGAACCCATCGAGCACCGCCTCCCAGATCGTCTGTGCGGAGCTGCGCCGCGAGCGCGGATCGCAGAGGTATCGCACGGTGAGTACCACAAAGGTCGTTTGCAACCAGCTCGCGAAGTCGGGCATGGAAGCTACGGTGTCCCGCGATGCGGACATCGGAAAGGGGAGTGTTCCGGCGGGTAGCGATGTCCGCCGGCGAACGCGGTCGTCGGCGGATCGGTCAGGCCGCTACGACGCCTGAGGGCCAGGCGTGATGACCGCCTTGGTGACGCGCAGCGCCTCGACGTCGGCGAGGGCGCGGCCCGCGTCGAGCAGGCCGTACCGTTTGCCGATGACCGTGGCGAAGGGCAACCGGTCGCGGTGCTTGGCCAGCAACCGGAGCGACCGGACCAGGTGCGCAAACGCGGTTCCCCAATGTCCCCGTACGTCGGCGTGTTTCCGGTTCACATCCGTGTGAAAGTTCACGCTCGTGGCGCCGACGTCGGTGTAGTGTCCGGCGACGACATACGTGCCGCCGTCGCGCAGCAGCCGGAACCCTTCGGTGATCGCATCGGGATTCCCGGCCGCCTCGATCGCCACATCGACGCCTCGACCCGCGGTGAGTTCGCGGATCGTCGCGTCCCGTTCGTGGGTGGGGTTGTCTTCCAACGACAACACGACATCCGCGCCGAGCGACTTGGCGAGCTCGAGGCGCGCCTTGGGTGCGCCGATCATGATCACCAGGCCGGCCCCGCGCAGGGCGGCAAACGCCGCCGCGGCCAGCCCGACCGGGCCCGACCCCTGCACCAACACCGTATCCCCCATCGCCAACGTGCTGCGTTCGACCGCCGCAAAACCGGTGAACAGCCCGCATCCGCCGCCGATGACGTCGTCCGGTTCGAGACCGTCGAGGAGTTTCACCATGCGGACGCCCGGTTTGAGATAGATCCGCTCGGCCCACCCGCCCAACGGCCCCGCATCGACCGGATAGGTGATGCCGTATACCTTGCGGCTCGGGCATCGGTTGGGTTGGTGCGCGACCAGGCAGTAGTAGCAGGCGCCACAGACCTCGTGCACGTCGTAGAACGTGACGACGTCGCCGGATGCGACCGGGTGCCCGAGCGCGTCGCGGTCGACACCCACCGATTCGAGAATGCGACCGACGCTCACATGCCCGGGAATGATGGGGTAGGGGACGCCCGCCAGCCGACCGTGATGCAGATGCACGTCCGTGCCACACACTTCGCTGGCGACGGTCTCGAGTAAGACGCTACCCGGTTCGAGCACGGGATCCGGAATCTCGCGCACTTCGATCGGCTTGCGCGGCCCGGACATCACGGCGGCCTTGATCATGGGATGGAAAATAGGTTGGTGGACCTGCGAACGGATAGACGACGATTCACGGCAATCCGAAGACCTTATGGGTCTGAATACTGAGCTTCCAGCGTGGATGCCGTTCCATGTACGCGAGCGCCCGCTCGGTGTTGGCGACGCGGTCCGGTCCGTCCATCGGCTGCAGGTAGAAGTGATCGAACGAGAGCGAGACGAACTGCTCCGGTGCCGCGTCGCGCTGGGGGTAGACGAACTTCAGCTCGTCACCCCGATCGAGCAGGAGGGGCGCATGGGCCTTCGGGCTGACGCAGATCCAGTCGATGCCCTCGGGTGCGTGAAGCGTGCCGTTGGTCTCGACGGCGATGGTCGCGTGCCGGGCGTGCAACGCGTCGATCAGGGGCCTGTCCAGCTGGAGCAACGGTTCGCCCCCGGTGCATACCACGAACGGCGGGCCGTCGTCCCATGCGGGCTGCGTGTCGACGACCGCGTCGGCGAGGGCGTCGGCCGTCGTGAACACGCCGCCGCCGGGGCCATCGGTCCCGACGAAGTCGGTATCGCAGAAGCGGCAAACCGCCCGATCCCGGTCCCGTGCGCGACCGGTCCAGAGATTGCAGCCGGCGAACCGGAGCAACACCGCCGGCCGGCCGGTGTGATACCCCTCGCCTTGAAGCGAGTGATAGATCTCCTTGACCGCGTAACTCATGATCCGTGCGCCGCCGCGGCCGCGTACGGCGCCGGGTCCGGCATACCCAGTTCAGCGAAACCCTTGAGGCGTAGTTGGCACGCATCACAGCCACCGCAGGCCAGCCCGTGTGGCGATGGGTCGTAGCAACTCAGCGTCAGCCCGAAGTCGATTCCCAAGCCGAGACCGGTGCGCAGGATTTCCTTCTTGGTCATGCGGATGAGCGGTGTGTGGACCGTGAATCGGGCGTGTCCCTCGACTGCCACGCGGGTGGCGAGGTTGGCCAGCCGCTCAAACGCCCCGATGAATTCCGGCCGGCAATCGGGATAGCCGCTGTAGTCGAGGGCGTTGACGCCGATGAACAGGTCGCCCGCTTCGAGGACCTCCGCCCACGCCAGCGCCAGCGCCAGCAAGATCGTATTGCGCGCCGGCACGTAGGTGGCCGGTATCCCGGTGCCGATCGCGTCCGCGGGGCGGTCTTTCGGCACGGGCACGTCCGCGGTCAGAGCCGACCCGCCGAACGCGCGGAGATCCACGGCGACGATCTTGTGTTCCACGACCCCCACCCGCCGCGCGACGCGCTCCGCCGCGTCCAGTTCGGCGGCATGCCGCTGACCATAGTGGACGGTCAGAGCGTACGTCGCGTATCCCTTCGCGTTGGCGATAGCGAGGGTCGTACAGGAATCGACGCCGCCGCTCAACAACACGACGGCCTTCCGCGTGGCCGGAGGCATGGACGGAAAGCTAGACGCTCGGGTTCCGGGTGTCAGGTGCCGGAGCTAGAATACGCCACGCTCACCGGACAGGTGCATGACCACGATCCCGCCCATCGGGCCGCTGCCGCGCCCGACCAGTCCCGACGACGCGCGTGAAGTGCTGAAGCGCGAGTCCTTTGCCGCGCCTGACGTTCAGCGCGTGACCCTCGACGCCACCGAGTTTACGTCGATCTGCCCTCGGACAGGGCAGCCCGATTTCGGCCGAGTCGAGATTTCCTACACGCCGGCGGCGCGCTGTCTCGAGTCGAAATCGGTCAAGTACTATCTCTGGTCGTTTCGCGACGAGGGCGCGTTCTGCGAGCAACTCGCGGGACGAATCGCCGACGATGTCGTGTACGCCATCGCTCCGCGACACGTGACGGTGCGCGTCTTCCAGCACGTGCGCGGTGGGATCGCGATCGTGGCCGAGGCCGATCGCGACGGCCCCGCGTGAGAAGATATCGCGCGCGGTATATGCCATCACGTAGCTCTTGACGATTCCTTGACGGAGGCGGGGCAGCATACGCCCGTCTCTCTTTCAAGGAGGTCGCCATGCGACCGTTTTCGCTTCTCTGCGGCGTCGCCGCGGGCCTGCTCGTCGCTTGTACCGACGGCGATATCACTGGTGTTTCGGAACCCACCGATCATGCCAGCGATGCCAGCATGCTGGCGGCGTCACGCCTCAGCGTGATGACGCGCAACCTGTATGTTGGTGCCCCACTCGAACCCATCCTGGCGGAAACCGATCACGATGCCATCCCGGTGCGGGCCGCGGAGGCGTGGGCGGTGCTGATGGCCACCGATTTTCCGACGCGGGCCAAAGCGTTCGCGGCGGAGATCGACCACGTGCGCCCGCACCTCATCGGATTGCAGGAGGTCTCGCTGATCCGCGTGCAGACGCCGAGCGACATCGTGTTCGGCAACCTCGCGCCGAATGCGGCCGACACGGCGCTGGACTTCCTCGGCATCCTGTTGGGAGAACTGGACGCCCTCGGCCTCGACTATCGCGCGGTGGCGATCAACGAGAACATCGATGTCGAGATCCCACGCTTCGATCCGACGGCGACTCCGATCCCGCTGACCGACACTCGACTCACCGACTACGATGTCGTGTTGGCTCGCGGCGATGTCGCCGTCACGAACCCCGGGTCGGGGACGTATCAGGTTGCGCTCCCTGCGCCGGCGGGCTTCGACGTGCACCGCGGATGGGTCGGTGTGGACGCGACCGTCGGGGACATGGTCGTTCGATTCGTGAGTACGCATCTCGAGTCCGACGTCGAAGCGATCCAGCTTGCGCAGGCGCAGGAGTTGATTCAGCTTCTCGCGGCTGAAACCCGACCCATCGTGGTAGTGGGTGACTTCAATTCCGGGCCCGGCCGTAACCAGGTCCAGTCGTACGAGTCGATGCAGGCAGCGGGCTACGGCGACGCCTGGACCGCGCGCCCCGGTTCCCGTGAGGCCGGCAACACCTGTTGCCACGCCGGTGACTTGTCCAACGCCTTCCCGGACATGCGGGAGCGGATCGATCTGGTGTTCACCCGTAACATCGAGCGCCTTTCGCCGGCATCGGGCAAACCGGTGATCATGGCGTGGACCGTCGGCGATCGAGCGCAGGACCGGAAGCGGTTCGGGATCTGGCCATCAGATCACGCGGGCGTCGTCGCCCGATTCGTGTTCGCGAACATCGGAAAGGACTGAGCGGTGAGCGCGCGGTTTGGAGACGCTACCGCCTCTCGATAGCCGGATACGGCTGAGCGCGAAGTGCCGCAAGTGCTCTACGGGCCCGTTCGACCACTGGTGGACGGGCTTGTTGCCGCGCGTCCAGGCCGCGATGCATGCCCCCTCCGCAGTCTCGGCGTCGTCGGCGGTCGACGACCAGGCAACCGTTGACGAGCAATCCACTCGTCAACCTTCGTCGAAATGCATTCCGCGAAAGTCAAACGCCACGACCTTCTGCCGCTCAACTCGCAGGCGTGTCTCCTCAACATTCATGAAGGCCGCTCCACCTGTTTGGTCTCACGCGAAGACGCGAAGAACGCGAAGAAGAGTAATGTTCAACAATGGCGCGTCGAACAGTAGCTCACAGTCACAAGAACGTTCGCGTCTTCGCGTGAGATCCAGGGCCGTGATCGGCCGTTCGCGTTGCTGACTCCGCAAGAGTAGCGTCGACGGGGCCGCGGAGGAAACCGGCGAACCCGGTGCCACCATCAACGCGCCTGCCACGCGCCCACCTCGTCGGGACCCCGCGGGCCGATGGTTCCCTCCACGGATTGCCGTAAGGCGGTTGCATCGTATACCATGCCGCCCTTGATGACGCGCCACACCCGGCGAGCATTGCGGATGTCCTCCAACGGGTTGCCGCGAATGACCACCAGATCCGCGAACTTCCCGGGTTCGATCGTCCCGAGCCGGTCACCGACTCCCAGGGCGCGGGCGCCGTTGATCGTCGCGAACCTCAGCGCGGCGGCGGGTGGAATACCTGATAGGACGAAGGACAACAGCTCGCGATGCACGCTGAAACCGGAGATGAACTCCCCCCAACTCGGATGATCCGTGCCGAGCGTGATCAGCGCACCGCCGCCGGCATCATAGAACGCCTTCACGGTTGTGCGCTTCACCCGGTAGATACGTTCAAACTGCTCGTTGACGGGTCGCGGCGGGCGCGCCGCGAGCAGTTCCTGCATGTAAGGCGTGAAGTACTTCCGCTCGTCGTCGAAGTAGGTGAAGACCGCCGGGTCCTTCTCGCCGAAGTAGCCGTACGCCGAGAGCGTCGCGTCAAAGTAGACGTGGTGCCGCAGGTAGAGCGCCACGATCGAGTCGAACGCGGGGCTATGGATGTCCATATGTTCGAGCGACGCATAGGCCGACCGATCGGCGGGCATCGCGTCGCCACCGAGAAAGTGCTCGATGCGGTCGATCCCCATGCGGATGGCATCCCGGGGATTCACGCTGTTGCGCCACCCCGAATCGAGATGGCCGGTGACGGTGAGCCCGTGCATGTGGGCCCGCTCGATGAGCGCCTGCAGGTGTGCCGGTGAGATTCCCTTGGCCTTGAAGCCGCCCACGCCCCGCGCCGCCCAGTCGTCGACCTCGCGGTAGATCTCCTCGACGGTGGCGTCGCCATTCCATCCGCGGCGCCAGGACCCGAAGTACGGTCCCGAATTGAACAGCCGCGGGCCGGTCTGCTCGCCCCGATCGATGCGGAGTTTGAGGTCGTGCATCGCCTCGGGATTCACCTCTCCGGCGGGAAACGTCGAGGTCACCCCGTTCGCCAGGAAAATCGCGGGATACGCCGTCGTCTCGTCGATCCGCCCCTGTCCGAACAGGTCGATTGCGTAGTGCGCGTGGAGGTCGAACATCCCGGGGATGATGTACGCCCCGTCGTCGAGCCGCAGCACGGTGGCGTCCGCCAGGTCGCGCGCGCTGACATCGGCGCCGACCTCCAGGAAGCGGCCGGCCACGATGACGATCCCCACGTTGGGTACCAGCGTGTCGCCGGTGCCGTCGAACAGGTGACCACCGGTGATGATCAACCGGTGCGGTTCCTGCGCGGTGGTGGGGCCGGCCGCAAGGCCCCAGACGAGGGCGGCGAGCGCGCCCGCTACGGAGTGGGACATCAGTTTCGCCCCCCGATGGGCGTTCCCGGGGGCATGGCGGGTGGTCGGCTCAAATCCGCCGTCCGCAGCGGCCGGGCGAAGAACCGTTCGAGGTCGCTGACGGCGAGGGTCACGTGCGCGGCATCCGAGCCGTCGAGCGTCTCCCGCCGCGCGATCGACGGCGCGAGGTTGCGCAGCGCCCACGCCGCGCCGGCCCGCACCTCGACCGTGGCGTCGGGATCGTCGCCGAGGCGCATCAATGCATCGAGTACCGTGCGCTGCACCACTCGGCGTAGCGGGGCCTGCGGTCCCCCCGGCGGCGCACCCCAGGTGCGCTCGACGATCGTCCCGATCACCTCGTCGAGCGCCGGGAGCGACGCATCTCGCGCGGCAAAGGCGACGACCCGCGCGAGGCGCTCCGCGTCCAGCAGGCCGCCGATGACATGCTGTGCCAGCGTCCGCGCCGCGTCGAGTTGATCGAACGCCGGTCCGGTTGGCGAACGCAATGCGCGCGGGGATGCCTGGTAGCCGAACGGCCGCGGCGCGAGCATCGCCAGCACCCGTTCCGGAATGACCAGTTCCGCAGGCTCCACGGCGTCCAACGCCAGGGTCAACGCCGCTCGCTGCCGCTCGGCGGGAACGACGTGCGTCGGCGGGACGGGATCACCCCGTACGGCGTAGCGGAACGACATGCCGCCGACGGCCTTGATCGCGCCGGTGAGCGTGAAGCGATGGCTCAAGTACACGCGCGTGAAACGCGGCGTGAGCAGCGCCATCGGTTCGCCCATCTGGATCGCGGTTTCGTCGAACCGGTCGATCAGGAACCGGCGCAGTGCCATCATGCGGCGGAGTTCCGCCACCATCTCGGCCCCGTTGACCCAGGTCGTCGCTTCGGGAAACGCGCCGGCGGCCCTTTCGTCGGGATTGGTGATGAACCTGAGCCCGCGCCGCATCCCCTCGTCGATGATGGCCGCGATGCCGGCGGCCTCGTCCTCCGGGCGAAAGACCGTGTAGCCGAACCGGATCGCCAGCGAGTCCCACGCGCCCGGACCGTCGCGGTACGCGTCCCCGAGGTGCAGGCGTCCGCTGGCGAGGGTCATCAGCGGCGCCGGATAGTCCATGACGCTGGCGCGGCCGTCGCTCACGGAGGCGAAGCTGTGCGCCAAGCCGAGCGTATGACCGACCTCGTGTGCGGCGTGCTGCCGGCGCCGCGCCATGGCGAACGCCTCCGGGCTCACGTCGGGATCCTGTGCGGCCAGCCATCGGTCGTCGGCTTCCGGGCCCGCCCCGAAGGCCGGCAGTGCGCCGGCATACAGGTCGTAATCCATCATGGACCGATAGGAGTCCATCCGTACCGCCGCCTTGATAATCTCGCCGGTGCGAGGATCGACGAGCGACGGCCCGATCGAGGACCCCGGCTCCGTGCGATGCACCCACTGGATGACATGGTACCGCGCATCCATCGGATCCATGTCCGCCGGCATGTCTTCCACGCGGAACGCGTCGACGAAGCCCGCGGCGCCGAATACGTCGTTCCACCACGTGGCGCCCTCCCTGAACGCGGTCCGATAGGGTTCGGGGATCCCCGGATCGAGGTAGTACACGATCGGTTGCACCGGCGGACTCATCGCCGCGTCCGGATCGCGCTTCATCAACCGGTGGCGCATGAGGTAGCGGGTGGGATAGTCCTGGTCCAGCGGCTTGGCAAAGTCCCAGAACGTCACCGGGAACAATCCGCCGCGCGTATCGAACAGGCGCGGACGGTAGTCGTCGTCGGGTAGCGCGACAAGCGAGTGGTGCTGGCGTACGGTCAGCGCGTGCGGGTCGGGCGTGTGGCGCCGGATCTCGCTGCCGGGATTCTCCGTGGTGAAGGTGAGCGCGACCTCGACCTCGGTGTTGCGGGGAAAGGCCCGCGTGCGCCGCTCATAGACATGGCTCCGATCGCGCGCGAGCCGAAACGTGCCCTGGTCCCGGGCGCGCAGCACGGCGATCACGTTCATGGCGTCGCGCACGAAGAAGTCGGTCGCGTCCACGAGAAATCGGCCCGACTCGCTCGCAACGATGTCGAATGCGGCGACCGTCGAGGTTGGGAACGACTCGCGCACCGAACGCACGAGCGCTGCGTTGTCGGTGACCGCGCGAAACCGCGGGTTCGTGAGCACGAGCTCGATGCGCGGTCCCACGCGCTCGAAGCGCGCGATGTGTTCGTCGCCGATCAATCCGCGATCGAGGCCCAGCAGATTCGATCCGATCCCGGTGGACAACGAGGTGAGATAGAGGAACTCCTCACCGATGCGCCCGATCTCCATGAGCACCTTCGCGTGCTCGGCGTCCCAATACAGCGGGACGAAACCATCCCGCTTCTCGAAGGTGCGCGTGTGCTCGCGGATCGTGGGCACCTGGGCGAGCGCGGGGGCTGGGCACAGCATCAGCAACCACAGAGCGGCATGTCGCATAGCGCCTCGGCGGGATCGGCGTGAACCAGGGATCCGAAACAGTCCGTAAGCTATCCCGATTGCGGTCAGGTGCGACCGCGCGGCGATCGCCCGCGCCGTGGAGCGGCCGACATGGCGGCGCCCCTGGCAGGTTGGTAAGCTTCGTGCGGATTGCTGCCGGGAGGCGCGCGGGGGTCGCGGTCTGTGGCTGGCTCCGGTTGTGGTGCCCGCCAGCGTCTGGGTCGTGAGCGCGCAGGACGAGGTGCTCCGTCACCCTCGGCCCAAACGACCCGCGCCGAAAGGCATTCGCGTGACGGAGAGTTTCCTCGCGGGGTTCTCACCGTGGCCGGTTCGGGTGGCGGGAGTGTGGGACGCGCCGTGTCTGGCAGCCCTTCGACATTGGAGAAGACGATGAGACCAGTTGCTCGTGCAAGGGTTCGCCTGTTGGTCGCGACAGCCGGACTTGGCCTCGGTGTCGCCCTGCCGGCGGTCGGGCAGGCGCCGTGGCCGACCCGCGAATGGGCCGTCACCCCACCGCAGGCGCAGGGGTTGGCGCCGGCGGCGCTGACCGCACTCCGCCGGCAGATCGAGGCCGGTACGTACGGGTTGGTCGACCGGCTGGTGGTGGTGCGCGATGGGTACCTCGTGATGAACGAGCGGTACCACCATGACTACCGCATCATCAGCCGCGGTGTGCGGGGGCCTCTCGGTTGCGGCATCGATGCCTGTACGGATTCGAGCGAGGTCCATCTCTTCAACTACCTGCATCCCGACTACCACCCGTACTACCAGGGGCGCGACGTGCACTCGCTCCAGTCCGTCACCAAGTCCGTGAGCTCGGCGCTGATCGGCATCGCCATCCGACGCGGCGACATCACGGGAACGGATGCGACGCTCCTCTCGTTTCTGGACGACTACGATCTCTCACGCGTCGACCCCCGTCTCCGGGAGGCGACGCTGGACGATCTCCTGACCATGCGCAGCGGCATCGAGTGGCACGAGACCGACCGGCCCGCGGATTCCACCAATACCACGTTCCAGCTCGAGGCTGCCGAGGACTGGGTGCAGTTCACGCTCGATCAACCGATGGACGCGGCGCCCGGCTCCAAGTGGGCCTACAACAGCGGGACCAGCCACCTGATGTCGGCGGTGCTGCGTCGCGCGACCGGGCAGACCGCCGACACGTATGCCGCGACACACCTGTTCGGACCGCTGGGGATTGAAGACTTCCACTGGAAGAAGACCCCTCGGGGACTCCCGGACACGGAAGGCGGGTTGTACCTCGAAGCCGCAGATCTCGCCAAGGTCGGACTGCTGTATCTCCGTGATGGGGTGTGGGACGGGCAACGCATTTTGCCGGAAGGATGGGTTGCCGCATCGACGCAGCGCCGCGTGGAACGGGTGAACGGCGCCGGATGGGGCTACGGGCTGCAGTGGTGGCGGATCGATCGCGACGGCGTGGATGTCTGGGCCGCGCTGGGGTTCGGCGGGCAGTTCTTGATCGTCATTCCGTCTCGGCAACTCGTCGGAGTCATCAATAGCTGGACTCTCTTCGGCACCGGCCAGTCAGGTGTACTCGGGCCGTTTGTCGACGCGCTGCTGGCGGCCTCGGGTTCCTGAGGGCGGTTGTGGGCCGCGCCGTCGCGGCGCGGCCCAGCCCCGCATCACGCGTCCATCCGGCCGATCGGCAGCTTCCGGACCGGCTTGCCGGTCAGGCGCAGCAGCGCGTTGCAGACCGCGGGCGCGATCGGTGGCAATCCGGGCTCGCCGATGCCGCCGATCGGATCACCCTCGGCGATAATCGTGACGTCAACCGACGGCGCCTCGTGCATGCGCACCACGGGGTAATCGTGGAAGTTGCTTTGCATCACGCGTCCCCGCTCGATGGTCAGTTCCCCGTGCAACGCGGCCGACAGCCCGTACATGATGCCGCTCTCTATCTGTGCGCGCACGGTATCCGGATTGATGACGATGCCACAGTCGACCGCGCACCAGACGTGGTGTACCCGAGGGGTTCCATCGGATCGGAGCGACACATCCGCGACTTGCGCCACGATGCTGCCGAACGACTCATGCACCGCGACCCCCCGCGCGTGGCCCGCGGGAACCGCGGAGCCCCAGCCGGCCATCGCCGCCGCGGTATCGAGCGCCCGTCGGTGCCGGACGTGCGCGCCGAGCAGGCGGCGCCTCGCCTCGACTGGATCGACACCGCCCAACTGGCACAACTCGTCGAAGAAACATTCTGTGACATAGGCGTTCTGCGAACTGCCGACGGATCGCCACCAGTGAAGGGTGATCGGCGAATCCGGGTGCGCCCACGTGACCTGCATGTGCGGGATACCATACGGGAGGTTGGCCGCCCCCTCCGTGCCCGTCGGATCGAGGTCGCCATCCAATTCCGCACCCAGGCTGAGCAGAATGGACGGACTCGCGATCTTGTGCACCCAGACCGACGGCCAGCCATTGGCGTCGACGCCGCCGCGGAATTCGTTGTACGCGGCCGGCCGATAGTATCCGCCGCGCACGTCATCTTCGCGCGTCCAAATCACTTTGACCGGTTTGCCCACCGCCCTGGACGTGTGTACGGCATCCTTCACGAAGTCGGTCTGCGACCGTCGTCCGAACCCGCCGCCAAGGTAGGTGGTGTGGACGATGACCTGCGCCGCACTGAGACCGGTGATCTGCCTCGCCGCACCCTGGCTGCCGCTGGGTGACTGCGTCGGCACCCAGATTTCGCAACGGTCGGCGCGGACGTCCGCCGTGCAATTCAACGGTTCCATCGGCGCGTGCGCCAGATACGGGACCTCGTAGACCGCATCCAGCGTCTTGGCCGCCGCGCGGAGTCCCGTGTCGGGATTGCCTTCGCGACGCGCCTCCGTGCCGGAAGAGACGATGTCCCGGCATCGCTGTCTGATCTGCGCGCTATCGAGCGTGCCATCCGGTCCCTCATCCCAGGTCACGGTGAGGGCATCCCGGCCCCGCTTGGCGGCCCAGAAGTTGTCCGCAACCACCGCGACACCGGAAGGAATCTCGACCACGTGGCGCACGCCCGGCACCTGCAACGCCGCCGTCGCGTCGAAGCTCCGTACCGCGCCTCCGAACACCGGCACACGCTCCACCTGGGCGATCAACATGTCGGGCAGACTGACGTCGATCCCGAATACCGCCCGGCCTGTCACTTTGTCCGGCGTGTCGAGCCGTTTGGTGTCGTGGCCGACGATGCGGAACGTGCTGGGATCCTTGAGGGTCGGCTTGGTGGGAACGGGCATCTCCGCGGCGCGGGCAGCCAACCGGCCGTACGACATGCGCCGGTCACCTGATTCGTCGAGGACATAGCCCCGTTCGGTGCGGCACGATGCGGGTGCCACGCCCCACGTCTCGGCGGCGGCGGCGATCAGCATCTCGCGCGCGGCAGCGCCTGCGACCCGGAACGGTTCGTAGTCCTGCCGCACGCTGGTCGAGCCGCCGGTCGATTGCCCCCCGTATCGGTCACGGTCGGCCGGCGCCGGTTGGGCGGCGACCTTGGACCAGTCGGCGTCGAGTTCCTCCGCCAGCACCATCGACAAGGCCGTCATGATTCCCTGGCCCATCTCCGACTCACTGATCGTGAGCGTGACGACGTCATCGGGGGTGATCCGGATCCACGCGTTCAATTCACCTTCGGCGCCGGCCCAGCCGACTTGGTCGCGGCATCCGGGTACGAAGCGGAATCCGAGCAGATACGCCCCGGCGACTGACGTGACCCGCAAGAAACCGCGGCGACTCACCGTAAAACCGGTCATCGGGTTGCCTCCTCGGCCGCGAGGTGAATGGCCTGGCGGATACGATTGTACGTGCCGCACCGGCAGATGTTGCCCGACATCGCCTCGTCGATTTGTGCATCGGACGGTCTCGGATGCTCGGCGAGCAGTGCCGCCGCCGACATGATCTGACCTGGCTGGCAGTACCCGCATTGGGGTACGTCCATCGCCATCCACGCCCGTTGTACCGGGTGGGATCCGTCATCGGACAGGCCTTCGATCGTGGTGATCGCTCGACCCGCCGCCGCGGAAACCGGAACCTGACACGAAAAGGTCGCGGCGCCGTCGAGATGGACCGTGCAGGCGCGGCACTGTCCGATCCCGCACCCGAACTTGGTCCCCATGAGACCGATCACGTCGCGGATGACCCACAGCAGGGGCGTGTCTCCGGGGACGTCAACCGTCTGCGGGCTCCCGTTGAGCGTGAACGCGTACGTCGTCATGTGAGGGTGCCTCCGTGGCGGAATAGGTGTAGGGTGGCACGCTGCCGGACGCCCGTCAAGCCGGACGGCGCGACCGCCATGAAGGCTCGAGAACCGCGTGGTGATGGTACGCGGTGAAGCATTGCGGTGACGACCATTGGGCGAACGTCGCCAGGTTGCTTCCATGATTGCGAGCGTTTCCCTGGAGGCGTGGCGTGCCACGCATCAACTCGTGCTGGCGGTATTCGACGCTACCAGCCGTTTCCCGATCGAGGAGCGCTTCGGCCTGCGTACGCAGTTGCGCGGGGCGGCAGTGTCGCTCGCGGCGCATGTCGCCCGGGCGTCGTCTCACCGCACCCAACGCCATGACCACGCGTCGGCGCGTCGCGGGTGGGCTGTCGTGGCCCAACTCGGCGTCCTGCTGCAGCAGGCGCGCCAGCGCCGGTTACTTGACCAGGCAGTGTGGCATGCGCTCGAAGATCATCGGCGGGCGGCCGCCCGGCACGTGTGGCGGTTGCCGTGGAGACCACCGCTTCCCGCCGGTCGTACCGTGCCGCGAGCGGACGGGCAGGGTCGGTGGGCGCTTGACGTCCGGACGCCTGCCACGACCCCGTAGTCCTGGGTCATCACGCAACACGCCCGGGTTCTTGGCCCGGGCGTGTCGGAAGGTCTCGGCAGCGGCCAGCCGGTGGTGTTTGAGGAGGGTGGGATTCGCATGCTCCGGGCGAGTCCACCGTCCAGCCGTCTGCCGAGAGTCAGGCGGTCCTGACCTTCGTGCCGTGGCCTTCGTCGAACTGCGCCTCTTCGGTCGAGCCTTCCATGGCCAGGACCGACGAGTGGCCCTGCGTCACGGTCTGCGTGATCTGGTCGAAGTAGCCGGCGCCCACGAACTGCTGATGCTTGATCGCCTCGTATCCGTCGGATTCCGCCGCAAACTCCCGCTCTTGCAGCTCGGCGTACGCCGCCATACCGCGATCCCGGTAGCCCGACGCCAATGCGAACATCGCGCTGTTCAACGAATGGAATCCCGAGAGCGTCACGAACTGATACCGATATCCGAGCGCGCCGAGATCCTTCTGAAAGCTGGCGATCTGCTGCTCGCTCAGGTGCATCCGCCAGTTGAACGAGGGCGAGCAGTTGTACGCCAGCATCTTGCCCGGGAACTTCGCGTGAATCGCGTCCGCGAACCGTCGTGCCTCGCTCATGTCGGGCGTCGACGTCTCGAACCAGAGCAGGTCGGCGTACGGCGCGTAGGCCAGGCCGCGGGCGATGGGTGCTTCGATCCCGCAGCGCACGCGCGCGAACCCTTCCGGCGTGCGTTCACCCGTGAGAAAAGGATGGTCGTAGGGATCGATATCGTTGGCGAGAATCGTGGCACTCAACGCATCGGTGCGGGCAATCAAGACCGTGTCGACACCGGCCACGTCGGCGGCAAGCCGCGCGGCGACCAACTTGTTGATGAACTCGCTGGTCGGCACCAGCACTTTCCCGCCCAGGTGGCCGCATTTCTTGAGTGAAGCCAGTTGATCCTCGAAATGGACGCCGGCGGCGCCCTTCTTGATCATGTGCTTCATCAGCTCGTACCCGTTGAGCAGGCCCCCGAATCCGGCTTCCGCGTCGGCAATGATCGGAACCATCCAATGGATCGAGTCGTCGCCGCGCTGGTGGTGAATCTGATCGGCGCGCAAGAGTGCGTTGTTGATGCGCTCGACCAGATTGGGCGCACTGTCGGCGGGGTACAAGCTCTGGTCGGGATACACCTCCCCCGCACCATTGGCGTCACCCGCCACCTGCCATCCGCTCAGATAGATCGCCTGCAATCCGGCGCGCACTTCCTGAATGGCCTGGTTGCCCGTGACCGCGCTGAGCGAAGCGACGTACGGCTCCTTCTGGAGCAGTTCCCACAACCGCTGGCAACCGAGCCGCGCGAGCGTATGATCGATTCGGACGGTGCCCGCGAGCGCCCACACGTCTTCAGCCGAATAGGGACGGGAGATGCCCTGCCACCGAACGTCGTTGGCCCATCGATGCTCGAGCTGCTTGATAAAGATGCGCTTGTCCATGTTGACCTCAATTCGGGCGTCAGTCGAGGTGCTGGTACGCGACGGTGGTGAGCCATTCGGCCGGTTCATCGGCCGTCGTGATCTCTTGGAAGATTCGTGCCGCCTGGGTGAATTTCCCGCCGGCGAATCGATCGCCGCCGAGCTGGGCACGGAGGGCCTGCATCACGTCGAGAATGGTCATTCCGACCAATGCGGCGGTGACGGTCTGTCCGTCGTCCATCCGGGCCTCATGACGAACCCACTGCCACACCTGTGTGCGGGAGATCTCCGCGGTCGCGGCGTCCTCCATGAGGTGATAGATCGGGACGCAGCCCGATCCGCGCAGCCACGACTCCAGGTAGCGGATACCGACGTCGATGTTGTGACGAAGGCCCGACCGCGTGATGCTGCCTGCGGGAACGGCCAGCAGATCGGCGGCGGCGATGTGCACCGGATCGCGGGGGACCTCGATCTGATTGGGCCAGGGCATGTATTCGTCGAACACGGAGCGGGCCACGGTGACCAGTCCCGGATGCGCAACCCAGGTGCCGTCGTGCCCGGCCGTCACCTCGCGCAGCTTGTCTTGCCGCACCTTCTCGATGGCACGCATGTTGGCGACCGCGTCGGCCTTGATCGGGATCTGGGCGGCCATCCCCCCCATGGCGTGGATGCCCCGACGGTGACAGGTCCGAATCAGCAGTTGGACGTAGGCGTCGAGAAAATGCCGGTCCATCCCCACCGTGCCTCGATCGGGCAGGACGAATTCGGGCCGGTGCGCGAACGTCTTGATGAACGAGAAGATGTAGTCCCATCGCCCGCAGTTGAGGCCGGCGGAATGGTCGCGCAATGCCCAGAGGATCTCGTCCATCTCGAACGCGGCAAGGATGTGCTCGATGAGGACCGTGGCCCGAATCGTCCCGCGCGGTATGTCCAGCCACGCTTGGGCCGCCTCGAACACGTCGTTCCATAGCTGCGCTTCGTCGGCGTTCTCGAGCTTGGGCAGATAGAAATACGGACCCGTGCCCCGTTCGAGCAGTTGCGTCGCATTGTGATAGAGGTAGAGCCCGAAATCGAACAACGATCCCGCAATGGGCGCTCCGTCAACCAGGCAGTGTCGTTCCGGGAGATGCCAACCCCTGGGCCGCACCAGCAGGACCGCCGGTTGGTCGCTGAGCGCGTAGTGCTTCCCCTCGGGACTCGTGAAGCTGATCGACCGCGTGACCGCATCCCGCAGGTTGACTTGCCCGTCCAGTGTGTTGGCCCATGTCGGACTGTGCGAGTCCTCGAAGTCGGCCATGTACACATTGGCGCCCGAGTTCAGCGCGTTGATGACCAGCTTGCGATCGACCGGTCCGGTGATTTCCACACGCCGGTCGCAGAGATCCGCCGGACTGGGCGCGACGCGCCAATCGGCGTCCCGGATCTCGCGGGTGTCGTCGCGGAACTGCGGCAACCACCCGCTCCGGATGCGTTGCCGGGTGCGACGGCGTCGTGTCAGCAGCGCCTGACGCCGCGATTCGAAGGTGTGATGCAGTGCGGCGATGAACCGCAACGCTTCCGGCGTGAGGATCTCCCGCTGCGATGCGGTCACCGGCCGGGTCAGCGTGACCGATGGGCCGGCGACCTCGTCGCGCGATGACGCGTGCCGCGATGCCGCGTTGCCGACAGCAGCCATGTCCCGCCTTCCTCGGCGCCTTCGAGTGGCACCGACTGAAATGTCCCCGGCTGTGCCGGGCGGGTCTTGGAGGCGCAAGCGCCATGCCGACGTGAGGCACGTCGCTAATCGTTGTCACCAAACCGGTTACACGCGTTTAGCCCGGCAGGCCCCGGGTTGGCGGGGGATTGCGGCGTTGCGGCCGCGCGACAGCTTCGGCGGCGTTGCGGCAAGAGCCGTTCTTCCTACTTTGCAGCATGCAAGAGCCCGTGATCTGGCTCGGGGCGGCCGCTGTCGGCCTGGCGGCCGCGGCCGCGGTGATAGGCGTGTGGTGGATGTCGTTCGACCGTGGCTTGACCGACCTGCGCGCCCGGCTCGATGCGCTGGTGGACGAGCAGCGCGACGTACCCCGGGCGCTGGCGGAGAGCAGCGCCATCCAGGCTCGGTCGCTGGCGGACGTGCGGGAACGGCTCGGCGTGCTGGGAGAAGCCACCCGGCGACTGGAGTCGCTCGGGAACGACATGTCCGATCTGCACCGGCTCCTTCACGTTCCCAAATTGCGTGGTACCCAAGGCGAGTTGTGGCTGGCGGAGTTGTTGCGGGAGTTGCTGCCCTCTTCGGCGTATACGTTGGAACACGCCTACCGCTCGGGCGAGCGCGTGGACGCGGTGATTCGCCTGCGTGACCGCCTGATCCCGGTGGACGCCAAGTTCCCCCTGGAAGCATTCGAGCGGATGTTCGCAGCCGAGGGCGCGGCGGCCGATCGGGAACGTCGCGCGTTTGGCCGGACCATGCGCGACCGCGTTGACGAGATTGCCGCCAAGTACATTCGACCGGACGAGGGCACCTTCGAGTTTGCACTCATGTACGTGCCCGCCGAGCGTGTGTACTACGAGACGGTGATGCGCCCGGACGCGTTCGATCCCGGGGTCGGCTCGCTCCGGTACGCGCTGGACCACAAGGTCATTCCGGTGTCACCCACCACCTTCTACGCGTACTTGTCCGCTCTGGCTCACGGCTTGCGCGGACTCGAAGTGGAGCGGCACGCGCAGGCGATTCTCGATGCACTCGGCGCGCTCGAGCAGGAGTTCACCCGTTTTCGCGAGGCGTTTGGTGTCATGGGGCGCCACCTCACCAACGCGGCCAAACAATATACCGAGGCGGAGCGGGGCGCGGACGCCATCGGCGAACGCCTGCGGGGCATTGGGCGTGGCAAGGGCGGGGACGTGGTACTCGCGGCGTCGCCTCCGGGGAGAGAGGAGCCATGACCGATCCCCCCGTGGTGATCACCACCGCGACGGTCGCCGACGGCCCGGCGATCACGATGCTGCTGACGGCGTCGGCGCTGCCGTCCGCCGGGCTCGACGCGCACCTAGCCGCCACCGTGGTTGCGCGAGTGGAAGGGACCGTCGTGGGATGTGCGGCGCTCGAACTCCATGGTTCCGACGCGCTGTTGCGGTCGGTGGTGGTTGCCGCGTCGCGGCGGGGCACGGGACTGGGACGGCGCTTGACCGAAGCCGCCCTGGCCCTCGGAGGCGCGCGGGGCGTGAAGCGCTACTACCTGCTGACCGAAACGGCGGAACGGTTCTTTCCCCGGTTCGGGTTTCACCCCATCCCTCGCGCCGACGTGCCGGATTCCGTCAAGACGTCGGTGGAGTTCCGCGGGGCGTGCCCGGAGACCGCGATCGTGATGGCGCTCCGCGGCTCGTGACTCGCCCCTCCACCCGGAACGCCCGGCCGAGTGAGACGTCTTCACCCTCGATGTCGAAATCAGCGCGGAAGGACGCCGGCGCGGCGATGCTCACGTCGCCGTCGCCGGTCTCGAGCGCAATGCCGTTGGACTCGACGATCCCGACGGTGATGTCGCCATCGCTGGTCACATCTCCGACCGTGACGTCTCCATCGCCGGTTTGCACGTTGAGCGAGACCGCCGCGGGTACGGTGACCTCGACCGTGACCTGGAGACCGCGCCGGCCGCGGTACTCCCGCCAGTTCGTCCGGATCGGCTCGGATTCGATCGTCAATACACGTTGGCCGGGTCGCACCTGAAAGTGCATGCGATCGTACCGGTCACGTGCCCAGTCCATGTCGTCGGCCGCCAGGGTGGCGCCACCCGCGCGCAGGGGCAAAGGACTCCTCGGAGGGCGCCCCAGGTTTGAACCCTGATGTGGACTATGGTTCGGCGTCGAGATCGAGCGCTTCCACGCCAGACGCCAGCCGAACGGGTGGGAGAGATTCCTCGAGGTGCGTGAGTCGTTGCAGGGTCGCGGCGCAATGGTGCGCGGAATCGCGAATCATCCGGGCGGCCGTCGACTGTTCCGCCGCCAGCGGGACGCCGGCCGAACTCACGATCTCGCTTTGTGCCGCAATGACACTCAGTCCGTCGGATAACTCGTGGCGAATCGCGATCGCCGCCTGGCCGATGGCCGCGAGGCGCTCGTTCTTCAAGGCACGCTGATAGTAGACGTGCAATTCCTCCGATAACCAACCGACGCTGATAGCCAGCGTGCCGTACGCGACGTAGATCGGCGTCGTGATACGCCAGTCGTCGGGCGTGAAGTTCAATGCGATCACCACCTGGACGACGCCGAACAACACGGTACCCATGACGAGGCCCGCCACGGCCCCCCGCATCCCATAGTGCAACGACAGGAGGAACGCCGGGGTCAAGGTCACCAGCCAGACCAGTTCGTCACTGAACCCCGGATCTTCCGGCAGCAGGATTTGCATGATGATCGGTGCCAGATAGGCAACCGCGCTGTATACCCAAAACCGTTTGTGCAGCGGTGGCCGGTGCGACATCGGCCCGCCGCTCAGGAATCGCGCAAGCGCCTGTGGCATCTGGAGACCCGGGAGATCGAAGTAGGCGGTCAAGATGGCCGTCGAGCTGGAGCCTGAGCAAGACCCGAGCCGCGTTCGTACGACACGAACCCCGTCAACAGGGCCGGGTTGCGCACGCCTCCCGTGCCAGATGTCCGACTGGCGGGGGAGACTTGACTCATGCCGCCATGCGTACTAGTGTACTACAACAACAATACACTTTGGAGGCACCATGAAGCCGATCGGCTGGATACTGTTGGGTGTGGTGACGTGCGCGCTACCGGGGCGGTCCGCCGTGGCTCAAGGAGCCGGCGTCGCCGATTCCGTTTCTGTCCGGGCGGCGGTCGCGATGATGCGCAGCGACCTGAGGAACTTCGTGGTGGCCCAGGAGTCCTTCTTTGCGGACAACGAGCGCTATGCCACCTCGATGACTGAGATGGCGCCGATGTACGTGCCCTCGCGGGGCGTGCGGGTGATTCTGCTCAGCGCGTCACCGACGGGTCACAGCGAGATCGCGGTCCACGGCGCGCACGGAGACATCGTGTGCGGCATGTTCGTCGGAACGGGAACTCAGCCGCTCCCGGAGATGCGCGAAGGCGATGTGGCCTGCCGGGGGATACCTATGCCGGAGTCCCGCGACGAGAACTGAGCGCTAGCCCACGCGGCCACGAGCACGAATACCGGAACGCACTCACCGCATCGTTTTCACCGCGGAGCACGCAGAGATCGCAGAGAGGCAGTCGGTCACTTGTGCGGTGGCGGTTGGTTTCTCTGCGATCTCCGCGATCTCTGCGGTGAATCACATAACCGTAAAGGCCTAGTCTCGTTCGAAGGCCAGCACGACACGGATGTCCTCGTCGGTGCCGTCATTGTCGACGTCATCCGTATCCATGATCGTCAGGCGCAGCACGCCGGCCTGGAGTGTGAACGGGACGGCGTCGGTCGCGCCGCCCACCGTGAGCTGGAGGTTCGCCCCGTCGACCGTCAGGCTCCCCGTCATCACGAGGAAGCCCGGCGCCCCACTACTCGCCCCGATGATGAGTTGGAACGATCCGGTGCTTGTGATGCTGAGGGTTCCGCCGAGACCCTGATCGACCAGGTCAAAGTCGGATGCCGGATCGCCGACAATCGACTGGACCCCTTCGATCATCGTCCAGGTGCCCTCGAGATCCGAGAGTGACGGGGCGGTCGAACTGTCACCGCACGCGGGCAGGGCAAGGGCTACGGCGGCGAGGATGGCGCGTTTCATGACGACCTCTGCTGGGCTGGGGCCGGTTCTTGAGTTGAAGGCATCAGCCTACACCTCGCGATGTGAACCGTCCATGAAGGTTGCGTGAACGCCGGGGCGACCGGACGCATCACAGGACCTGGACGAACCCGCCGCATGTTTCGGTGACGCGCCCGCGACCGAAGGTGAATCGCAGGACCGCGCGCAGCGGGAACGGCATGTCCGAACCGGCGAGTGACCCCGGGCCTCTGCTGAGCAGTTCGAAGTACGGTTCGTCGCTCGAGCGCCTCACGAGCGATTCCCGCGCGCGCGCTTTCCACGACGCGTAGCTGTCATCCGGGCCGAACATCAAGTTCTTCAGGTTGAGACAGGGGGCAAACGTACTCGTGGTCAGGAAGAACTCCCATCGCAATCCGAGGACGTAGTTCGTATCCGGCACGATGGTCGGTATGTGCCGCATGGCCTCCTGCAGGTTGAATCCGATGGAGGTTGACGCGCTCTGCCTGACTTCCTGCGCGACCGTCCGGACCAGCTCGAGTCCGTCTGCTTCGGTCGCCCGGCCGGTTGCGCGGTAGAGCTGCTCGAGGGCCCGCCCGCCGTCGCGCACGGCGACCAGCCCGATGAGATTATCGATCAGCGTCGGTCCGTCGTCGATCATCCCGAACCCGGTGGAAATCACCTCCTTGATGGTTCGTTCCGCCTCCGCCGCCCGGCCGCGGCTCAGCTCCCACGCCGCCATCGCGATGTGGGCGCGTATGCCGTCGCGGATCACGGAAAACCGCGGGAGGGGCAGGGTCCACGCCGTGATCGAATCGAACGGGGTGACAAAGCGGGTGCCGATGAGGTCGATCGCCGGGGCCCGCGCCACCGTACTCCACTCCCGCTGGGCGGGGTGTGTCGCCACGGCTTGCAGGAACGAGCGCTCGGCGGTCGAGAAGGACCGGGTCCGGGCGAACAGGGCCATGATCCACTCATCGTCCACCTGCGTGGTGATCGCGCTGTCCGGATCCTCCGGGAACCAGGGTTGCTCGTAGCGGCGGACCGGCTGCTGCATGTGCTCCCGCCGCTGCGCGTCTCCCACGCGGAACAGGGCGTGCAGGGCCTCACCGGCCTCGCGCGGTGATGTGGAGTCGGGTGCGATCCGGTAGCCGCGCAATGCGTTCGCGGTACCGACCCGCGCCTGAATGCTGGAGAACTTGGGAATCGCGATGGCGGCGGTCATTGGGGCCAGGCCGCTTGTGAACCCGACCGTCGCGGCGGGGATGACGAGCACGATGGCCCCGATCGCGACCACCACGGCGGCCCACTGGAACCCGCGGGGGGTTTCGCTCGATCGTGTCGCGATCTGGACGCCCGCCGTCGCGGCGTCGATCCCTTGATTCCAATCGGCGACCTTGGCGCTGAGGGCCTGATCGTCGGCGGCACGGGCCGCGGGGTCCTTTCGCGCCGCCCGGCGCAGCCGCGCTTCCATGAATCGCCCCGGGAGGGCGATGGCAATGAGGGCGGCGGTGGGCCCGATGGTCGCGAAGCCCATCAGGCCGGGGCCGATCAGCCCCCTGCCCGCGAGCATCACCGACAGGACGAACCCGATCGGCACCCAGCAGGCCGCCCCGAACAGCGCGATCGTGCTGACGAGCCGGGTCGCCAGGATGGTCGAGCGTTGGGGTGGTGCCAGGCTGGCATACTGCCGCGCGCCGAGCAGAACAAACCCCGTGTCGCGCGGCGTGTCCGCGGCGACCTGCAGCACCGTGAGCCATCGATGGCCGCGTTGGCTGGCTCGATACGCCATCCATAACAGCCGGGCCAGGCGCTCGAACCCGGCCAGGAGAATGACGACGCCCGCCAGCGACATGACGATCAGGACCCACCAGCTGCTCCCAAATGGGCCGAGCGACCAGAACGACCAATCGCCGATCAAGGCCCACATCAATGGTCCAATCAGCACCACATCCCCCACCGCGAGGACGAGGACCACCGGCCACAACCGCGCGTGGACGGTTTCGAGCCCTGGGGGAGGCCATGGGAGATAGGGTCGCGCGTCGGCCGACATGGTCTGGCTCCTGTGGGGGAGGTGCACTGGTGAGTATGGCGCGGAAAATCGGGGCTGGCAATCGTCCGGGGCCTGAGTCATAATCTGAGCGATGACGGTCCTCTCGAAGACGCTTTCCGAAGAGCGCAGTTGGCTCACGACGATCTCGCTCATGGTCCTGGCTGCCGTCGCGGGCGCCGTCGCCTTGGGCTACACGCGGCCCGTCATGGTGCCGTTCGTGCTGGCCATCTTCCTGTACTACCTGGTCTCACCGATCGCCGACTTCCTGGAGTTCCGGGCCAAACTACCGCGCTGGGCGTCGGTCGTCATCACGTTCCTCATCGTGGCCGCGTTGCTCGGCGTGCTGGGGCTCCTCATCACGACCTCGGCGAGCGGCCTGATCGATTCCGTCCCGATCTACCGCGACAAGCTCGTCAACCTGGCGCAGCGGATCTTCGCGGTGCTCGACAAGTACGGCATCGACCTCGGGCAGGGGAATGTGCTGTCCTCCTTGCAGCAGTTGCCGCTGGGCACGCTGGTGCGTGGCGCGGCCGGCACGGTGTTCGGTCTGGTCAGCAACGGCTTCCTCGTGCTGGTGTTCGTGATCTTCCTGCTGATCGGCCGGCGTCAAGACACCGTGCGAACCGGCATCTACAAGGAAATGGACCAGAAGATCCGGAGCTTCATCGTCACCAAGTTCGCGACGTCGGCGGTCACGGGTACGCTGGTCGGCCTCATCCTCGGCATCTTCGGACTGGACCTCGCGTTGGTATTCGGTGTGTTGGCGTTCCTGCTGAACTTCGTGCCGTCGATCGGCTCGGTCATCGCCACCTTGTTGCCGCTCCCAATCGCGCTGGTGCAGTACGAAAGCGGGTGGATGGTCGTCGCGGTGATCGCGGTACCCGGGGCGGTGCAAATGGTGGTGGGCAACGGCATCGAGCCCAAGATCATGGGTGAGGGACTGGACCTGAGCCCGATCACGATCCTGCTGGCCCTGGTCTTCTGGGGCCTCCTGTGGGGGGTGGCCGGGATGCTGCTGGCAACACCGATCACCGCCGTCCTACGGATCGTGATGCTCCGATTCGAGACGACCCGGCCGTTGGCGGAGCTCCTCGCCGGACGGTTTCTGACGACACGCGCCCCAGTCGACCTCCCCCCGACCGTGAGCCGCGCCTGGCCGGTTCGCTGAACCCCGGTTCGCTTCACGACGGCTTAAGCCTCCGTTCATCCATCCGCCGCTATTCGTTCCTGTGGAGTCTTCTCACGGGAGTAGGTCATGGTGCAACGGGTCTTGATTCTCGGTGCCGCCGGCCGGGATTTTCATAACTTCAATGCGTTCTTTCGCGGGAATGCGCGCTATCGCGTCGTTGCCTTCACCGCGACCCAGATTCCCAACATCGCCCACCGTCGCTATCCGGCCAGCCTGGCGGGCGACGACTATCCACAGGGCATTCCCATTGAGCCCGAAGCGCGGCTCGACGATCTGATCCGGGACCTCGCGGTCGATCTCGTGGTGTTCGGCTACAGCGATGTCTCGCATGAGCAGGTCATGCATCTCGCGTCGCGTGCGCTTGCCGCCGGCGCGGACTACCTCTTGCTTGGCCCTCGGCACTCGACCTTCCGCGCCAGCGTCCCGCTGGTGGCGGTCTGCGCGGCGCGTACCGGGGCCGGCAAGAGCCAGACGAGCCGGCGGGTGGCCGAGATCCTGACCGGTTGGAACAAACGCGTGGTGATCATCCGCCATCCGATGCCGTACGGCGACCTGGCCCGCCAGGCCGTGCAGCGGTTTGCGGCATACGATGACCTCGAGCGGCACGCCGTGACGATCGAAGAGCGCGAAGAATACGAGCCGCACATCGCCGCCGGGCGGGTGGTGTACGGGGGCGTCGACTACGAACGCATCATGCACCAGGCGGAACAGGAATCGGACGTGCTCGTGTGGGACGGTGGGAACAACGACCTGCCGTTTTACCAGGCGGACCTGCACATCACCGTGGTCGATCCCCATCGCGCCGATCACGCCGAGCATTTTCACCCCGGCGAAACCAACGTGCGGATGGCCGACGTCGTGGTCATCAACAAGGTCGACACCGCGTCCTCGGAGGACGTCAAGCGGGCGCGTTGCTCGGTGGCGCGGCTCAATCCGGTCGCACGGATCATCAACGCGGCCAGCCCCATCACCATCGATCAACCGGATGCCGTGCGGGGCAAGCGGGTGCTGGTGGTCGAGGACGGGCCCAGCCTGACTCACGGCGGGATGACCTTCGGCGCGGGGCTGGTCGCGGCGCGCCGGTTTGGCGCCGCCGAGGTGATCGATCCGCGGCCCCACGCGGTGGGGACCATTCGCCAAACGCTGGAGGCGTATCCCGACATCGGACCGGTCCTGCCCGCGATGGGCTACAGTGAACAGCAGGTGGCGGAACTGGCGGCGACCATTAACGCTTCCGGTGCCGAACTGGTCGTGGTGGGGACGCCGATCGATCTTGGCCGACTCATCGACGTGCCGCAACCGACCGTGCGTGTGCGGTACGAACTCGAGGAAACGGGCGAGCCGATGCTGCCGGACGCGCTGCGGGGCCTCTTCGGTCAGCGGCCCGCGGCGGCCCCCGGGGGAACGGATTGGGTCGGTTGAGCGTACACCGTAGAAGACCCCGAAGCGAAGGACCACCCGTGACCCGTGCCATGCTGCGCGCCGCCCTGATGCCCGCGATCCTGCTGGCCCTTGCACCTCTGGCGGGCGCCGCACAGCAGGGCAAGGCGTTGGACGGTCGGTGGGAGTTGCGCGAGCGACCGACCGCTGAGCCGGTGCCCGATACCGCCCTACAGGAACTGCCGCCGGCGCCGATGGCGGGGCGGCCGCAACGTGACGGTGCTTCGGGCAGCCCCCCCGGGGGCAGGCCACGGGGCGGGCGACGTATCTCGGACGAGGATCGCCGGCAACTCAACCGGCTGTTCGGGATGGCGGGCGAGGTTCCGGCCTTCGAGATCAACGTCGTGGATACCGCGGTGACCATCACGAATCAGGACGGGTTCAGCTACGTCCTGGTTCCTGACGGCCAGGGACGGGATTTTCAACTCGATGACTCCACGCACCTGGAGGTCAAGGCACAGTGGAAACGGGGCGATCTCGTGGTGGAATGGAAGCCGGATGGGGGCGGGAAGATGACCGAGACCTACTCGCTGGCCGACAGCGGCGTGTTTCTCCGGCTCGAGGTGACCATCGAGCACGACCGACTATCCCAGAAGATATGGCGGACGAGAATGTACCGCCGGGCGGACGGCAGCGAACCATAGCCCACGGTGCCGCCGGTACCGTCCGAACCCGAACCTCGCCCTGCATGCTGCTCTGCCGCCACACCACCGTGCTGGTCCTCATCTGGAGCGCCGCATTCACCCCGTCACCGCTGTTCGCGCAGGTCCGGTGCGAGGTGTCATTCCCGAACGCCGGTTGCGCGCGCCGCAGCGGTGCCGCAGCTTCCGCCGCGAATCCTCTTCGGAGTTCGCATCCGTATGCCGCGTCCTTTCGCAGGTCTGGTCTTGCCCTTCCTGTTGGTTCTCGCGACGCCCGCGACGCCCGACGACCCCATCCTTGGCTTTACCGTCGCGACGAGCGCGAGACAGCGCGACCTCGAACGCCAACTCGACGCGGCGATTCGGCCGAGCGATCTCGAGAGCTGGAACCGGCGCCTGTCGTCCGCCCCCAATCATGTGGGGGCGCCGCATAACAAGGCCAACGCCGACTGGATGGCCGCACAGTTCCGCGAGTGGGGGTTCGACGTCACGATCGAGACGTTCCAGGTGCTGTTCCCCACGCCGACGCGGCGCGTGCTCGAACTGGTGGAGCCGACACACGTCACCGCCCGGCTCACGGAACCCACGCTGACGGAAGACCGGACCTCGGGCATCACCGACGGCCGGTTGCCGCCCTATAACGCGTATTCCGCCGATGGGGACGTGACCGCCGAGTTGGTCTATGTCAACTATGGCGTGCCGGCCGACTATGACGAACTCGACCGGCGCGGAATCAGCGTCGAGGGCAAGATCGTCATCGCGCGGTATGGCGGCTCCTGGCGCGGCATCAAACCGAAGGTGGCCCGCGAGCACGGCGCCGTCGGATGCATTCTCTATTCCGATCCGCGAGACGACGGCTACTGGCAGGGTGACGTCTACCCGACCGGGGCGTTTCGCATGGCGTCCGGCGCCCAGCGCGGGTCGGTCGCCGACATGCCGACCTATCCGGGCGATCCGCTGACACCCTTTGTCGGCGCGACCGCCGACGCCCAACGGTACACGGTGGCCGAATCGCCCACGATCATGAAGATCCCGGTGCTCCCCATCTCCTACGCCGACGCGCAGCCGCTGCTCGCCGCGCTTGCCGGTCCGGTGGCGCCGCCGGAATGGCGCGGCGCGCTCCCGATCACGTATCACGTCGGCCCCGGTCCCGCAAAGGTGCATCTCGCACTGGCGTTCGATTGGAGTTTGCGTCCGGCGTACGACGTCATTGCGCGGATGCACGGAAGCACGTATCCGGACCAATGGGTGATTCGCGGTAATCACCACGACGCCTGGGTGTTCGGCGCGGCGGATCCGTTGAGCGGAATGGTCTCCTTGCTGGGCGAGGCGCGCGCGGTCGGGGCGCTGGCCCGAACCGGCTGGCGCCCGCAACGCACCATCGTGTACGCCGCGTGGGACGCCGAGGAACCCGGCCTGCTCGGCTCGACCGAATGGGCCGAACTCCACGCCGACGAACTGAAGGAAAAGGCCGTGGTGTACATCAATACCGACGGGTCAGGTCGCGGATACCTCAACGTGGGCGGATCGCACGCGCTCGAGCGGGTGGTCAACGAGGTCGCGAAGGAGGTCACCGACCCACAGTACGAGGTGTCCGTGTGGGAACGGCGTCGCGCACTGCTCGCGGTGACCGGCGACCGGGAACCTGGGGACATGACCGACTGGGCGATCGCGCCGTTGGGATCGGGCTCGGACTACACGCCGTTCCTGCAACATCTGGGGATCGCGTCGCTGAACGTCGGCTACGGCGGCGAATCCGGCGGTGGATCGTATCACTCGATCTTCGATTCGTTCGATCACTACGCTCGGTTCGGTGATCCGGGGTTCCGCTACGGTGCCACGCTGGCGAAAACCACCGGCCGGCTCACGCTGCGATTTGCCAACGCCGATATCCTGCCATGGCGTTTTCAAAGCCTCGCGGCGCACCTCGACCGGTACATCGAAGAGGTCGGCGAATTGGCGGACGCGATGCGCCGTGAAACCGCACGGCACCATCAGTTGCTGGACAACGGTTCCTACGCCCGAACAGTCGATCCGTCGAGTCCGGTGCAGCCGCCGGCTCGCCGCGCGGCGGTACCGTTCATCACGCTGGCGCCCGTCCAGAACGCGGTCACCCGGCTCCAGGCGGCCGCGAGGCGTTTCGACGCGAGCGTCGCCGAACGCCTCGCGCCTTCCGCGGTCATCAACGCGGACTTCGGCGACCTGAACGTGCTGCTGCTGCGCACCGAGCGGGCGCTATCGGACGCGCAAGGCCTGCCGCGGCGCCCGTGGTTCACCCATATGATCTACGCGCCGGGCTTCTACACCGGTTACGGGGTGAAGACGCTGCCCGGCATGCGCGAAGCCATCGAGCAGCGCGAATGGACCGAACTGGACGCGATGACAGCGCGGGTGGCGGCGGCGATCGATCGGTTGGCGGCGCTCGTGGAGCAGGCGGCGGCGTGGACTCCGCGATGACGGACGCGGTCCGGGGCGGGGGCGACGGGCTGGTTCCCGCGGGAAACGTGATCCGCATATCGCGGGATGGCCCGGCGGAGGTGTCGGGCGATATCGAGGTCGTCGACCACGACGGGAATCTCCTGTTCCGCGACACGCGCGTCCTGCTGTGTCGCTGCGGCCGGTCGGGCAACAAGCCGCGGTGCGACGATTCCCACTATCCGGAATTCGCGGAGCCCGGCGCGCTCGGCACCACGCGCGCCGTGGAAGACCTGGGGGCGGGTCGCCTCCGCATCACGGTGCGGCGCAATGGGCCGCTGCGCTACGAGGGGCCGCTCGAGATCGTCTCGGATGACGGGTCACAGCGGGTGCGGGCCGCGAAGGGCGCGCTGTGTCGTTGCGGCGGATCGAAGAACATGCCGTTCTGCGACAGCTCGCACAAGACGAACGGCTTTACCACCGAACCGGACAAGGAATAGTCCGGTGGGTGCCGGTCCGTGACCAGGCCCTTCGTACCCGGTCGACTGGCCGAGTGGATGTGGCCCGTCACGTCCTACCTCGTGACGAACCTCTCGGTCGTCGTGTTCTGGCTCTATTTCTTCGTGTTGAATCGCACGACGGTCATCGGACGTCACCACGTGGGTACGGCCCGCAATACGCTGCTGGTGTCCAACCATCAGTCGATGATCGATAGTTTTCTGGTGGGACTCGCCGCCTATTTTCCGCGTTCACTCGTCATGCCCCATCTCATGCCGTGGAATCCCGCGGCGGCCGAGAACTTCTTCCGCACACCGCTCCTGGCATGGCTGGCGTACAACTGGCGGTGCATCCCCGTGCGCGAGGGACGGCGCGACATGGAGGCCTTGCGCCGGATGAGCGAGGCGCTTCCGCGCGGGGTCATGACATTGTTCCCGGAGGGCACGCGCACGCGCGACGGGTCGGTGGGTGCTGGACGCGCCGGCGCGGGTCTCGTGGTGCTCTCGACGCATCCACGGGTCATTCCCGTGGCGATCGAGGGCATGGACCGCGTCCTGCCGATCGGGTGTACGGTGCCGCGGCTCTTCCAGCGCGTGTACGTGTGTTATGGCGAGCCGGTCGACTGCGCGGCATTCTTCGACATGCCGCGCACCAAGGCAACCGCGGCGCTGTTGGTGGACCGCGTCATGAGTGTCATTCGGGTCCAGCACGCAGAGTTGCGGCGGATGGCGGTTGCGGATGGCGCGGTGGGTGGGCCCTAACAATCCATCCTGGATTCGTGCGGAGGATCATGCACCACGTTGTGCGCGCGTCAACTTGATCGTGGTCGTCTTGCTGACGACCACGTCGGCCACCCGTGCTGACGCCCTAGCCTAGTCGTCGTCGCGCGGGAGCACGTACACCCCCGACACCTGGTCCATCTGGAGCGCGGTGACGCGACCGGCGACCCGCACGAACCGCACGCGCGTCGTGCCGGCACCGAACGTCGTTCCCTCGAGGAACGACAGGCGTTGCGGGTTTCCACGCCCCAGCACGGCCTGCAGCGCCCCCGTCGAGTCGATCGACACGGTCACGGTGATGGGCCGTCCCCGTCCAGGACCGGAGTACGTCCCGACCAATGGCTCCAGCGATCCCTCGAACGGGCGCACCGGTGGCGGAACGGATTCCCCGAGGACGGCGTCCACGATGCCGTTGGCGACCGCGCCGGCATCGACCGCGCCGGCGGTGTTGATCAGCACGGCCACCGCGAGCGAATCATCCGGGTAGTAGCCGAGGTATGAGACGAAACCGAAGATGCCGCCGCTGTGCGCGATCAGGCGACGGCCGCCGCGCTCGAAGACCGCCAGTCCCTTGGCGTAGCGCAACGGCGTCCCGTCGTTGAGTGCGCCCGGGGTGATCAGCTCGCGATAGGAACCGGCATTCAGCAGCGATCCGCCGCGGCCGTTCCCGTGCAGCGCGCGGTTCCATGACAGGAGATCCCCGGCCGTCGAACACAGGGACCCGGCCGCGTACGGCCACAGATGGACGATGAACCCCGCCTTCACCAACGCACTGTCCCGGCTCTCATAACCCTTGACCTTGCGCGGGATCACGGTTCGTTCGCTGCAGTACCGTGAGTCGGGCATCCCCGCCGGCGCGAACAGGTGGCGCGCCACGTAGTCCTCGTAGGTCTCGCCACTCACCTGCGCGATGATCCGTCCCAACAGGAAATACGCCGAATTGTTGTAGATCATCGCCTCGCCGGGAGCGAAGTCGAACGGCTTCGACGCAAACACCGCGACCAGCGAGTCGCGCGGCAAGTCGCGCCGGACGAAGTTCTCGAACTCCGGTATCTCCGTGATGCCCTTGATTCCCGAGGTGTGGTCCAGGAGGCGTCGGATCGTGACGTGATGGCCCTGAGTCGGATAATCGGGAAGGTATTCCGTCACCTCGTCGTCGAGTGACAGTAGCCCGCGGTCGCGCAGTTGCAGAACGGCGACGGCCGTGAACTGCTTGGTGACCGAACCAATCTCGTACACGGCACGGTCCGGTGTCGGGACCTCGAGCTCGAGGTCGGCGGAACCATATCCCTTCAAAACCAGGGTATCGCGCCCACGGACAACGGCGACCGACAGGCCCGCGACACGGCCCTCCGCGATCGGGGCGTTTGCGAGCGAGTCGATCGTGGCGATGATGCGGGCGCGATCGGATTGCTGCGCCGCAGCCGCGCTCGCGCTGAGCAACACCGTGAGGCACGCGATTGTTGGGACGCGCCGGTAGGTGAGTGTCATCCGTGGCTCCAGCCGAAAAGGGAGTGCCGGGAAGGTAACGTCCGGCGGCCGCGGCGGGGTAGGCACGCGGCGCGCAACATGTCTGGCGGCGGCGGATGCGTTGAGTAGCTTGGATGCCATGGATGCGTGGCAACGCTGTCCCTACTGCGGCACGCGGTTCGATCCCGAGGACACCAGCTGTCGCCACTGCGGCGCGACGCCCCCGACCGCGGTGACGATGGTCAGCGACGACGACGCCGCGGCGCCGTCGTCCGCCGAGCTTGAGCAGATCACGGTCGAGTTGCGGCGCGCGTTCGAACCGGGGCGCCAACTCGTGCGTTTCCTCGCGGCCGGGGGAATGGGTGCGGTGTACCTCGGCCGCGATCCGGGACTCAAACGCCTCATCGTCATCAAGGTGCTCGCGCCCGCGCTGGCGCACGACGAGGTCGCGCATACCCGCTTCCTGCGTGAGGCGCAGGCGGCCGCCGCGACGAATCATCCCCACATCGTCAGCGTCTATGAAGTCGGCGAACTGCCCGAGTCGAGAGTCCCGTACTTCATCATGCAGTACGTCGACGGCGGCACGATCCGCGACGAGATGCAGGACGGCGTCGCCGTCTCGGAGTCCCGCGCGAAACGATTGGTCGGTGAGATCGCGTCGGCGCTCGCGGAGGCGCACCGGCGGGGCCTCATTCATCGCGACATCAAGCCAGCGAACGTCATGGTGGAGCGGGAGAGTGGCCGTGCACTGGTGGTGGACTTCGGGATTTCGGCCGCCACCACGCCGGAGGGCGACGTCGGTGCGACCGATCTGACCATTGAGGGATCGATCGTCGGAACCCCGCAGTACATGAGTCCGGAGCAGGCGGCTGGCGGTCGTGTTACCGAACAGAGCGACGTCTACAGCCTGGGGATAATGGCGTTCGAGTTGGTGACCGGTGCGCCGCCGTTCAACGCGTCGTCCCCCATGGGGTTGATCGCGGCGCACATCAAGGACCCGGCTCCTCCGGTGCGTTCGCGACGGCCGGATCTCGACGCGCAGTTCGCCGACCTCATCGACCGATCGCTCGCCAAGGACCCGGCCGCGCGTCCGTCGGCCGACGCGATCGCGCGCGCGCTCGTCCCGCCGGCTCAGCCGTGGGTCGAATGGCCTCCGCCCGGTCTCGAGCGCCTGCGCGGCGTCGGCGCCGCGTACATCCGGCTTGTCGGCATCAACATCGCCCTCCTGGTGGGGGTACTGTTGCTCTTTGCCTTCCCGCCGACGAGCATGATCGCCTGGGGGGAGCCGGACCGATTCTCGCTCTGGTCCCCGGTCACGCTCGTTGTTCAGCTCGCCAGCATCGGCAACACTGCGTCGATCGGGCCCGGGATCGTCTGGCTACTCTTCCTTGGCCTGTTTGCCCTCACGGGCTTCCTGATGGCGGTGATGGTGCTCGCACGGGGCGCGCACCTGGGATGGCACCTGAAGTGGGCACGCCGTGCCGGCTACCCGTGGCGGGTCGTGCTCGACACCGCGGTGGACAGGAGTTCCCGCACCGGCGCGTTGCTGAATCGCCTGGGCGTGTTCGCATCGTTGCCTCCGGATGTGGCGCGACGATTCATGAAGTTCCGCCGCATCAGCACCATCCTCGTGGTGGTCGCTCTCGCGGCCGGCGGACTGAGCGCGTTCGGATGGTTTATCGGCGCCACCGGTGGCTGGGCTTCGGGGGGCGGCTTGCTCCCGCCGGTCGAGTTGGTCGTCACCCTACTGCCGCTGCTCCTGGGATTGGGTGGTGCGCTGGCCATGCGGGTGCCCGAGTGGCGATACGTGCGCCGGATGATACGTGGCTCGTCGCGCCGCCGGATCAGCGTACGGGGAGAGGTCGTCGCGGCGTGGCTGGCTGCCGCTGCCCACCGTGCGCCGCGCCGCGCGAATCGGTTGGGCAGTATGATGCTTGCGGGCGTGCCGGGGATCGGGGCGGCGGCGGTCACATTCGTGCTGGCGGTGACGGTGTTGTACAACGTGCTGGTCGTCACGATATCCAGCCAGGGAGCGGCGTTCCAGGCTCGGGATGCACGTGAGTGGCTCCGTGCGTGGCAGCACGACACGCTCGTGACAACCGCTTGGCCGACGTTTGACTCGATCCTGACCGACGCCGGAGTGGGGTCTCCTACGCCCGAAACCGCCGATCGCGAATGGGCGCAGCTTCTGGTCCTCGCGTTGCAGACCGACTCGACCGCGACCTTCGACTCCGCTTGGGCGGTGGATACCACGGGATGGCGAGCGCTCGTCGAACGGTTCCCGCACCCTGTATCGGCGCGGCGCGTCGTCGCGTGGGCAGCGATCCAAGCCGGGAGGCTTCCGGATTCGACCCGAAACGCGTTGGCCGCCGATACGATGGTGCCGGCGCTGACTCTCTGGCGCCAGGTGGCCGCCGCCCAGCCGCCGCCGCTCTGGATGATCCGACGAGGATTCCCCGGGTTTGACCCGCGTGGTTCGTCGCCGCTCGGGACTCGGTGGCACCGTCTGCGCGCCTCGGTGATCGATTTCCAGCGGCGCAACGCGGCCGCCGCCGCGCTGTTGACCGCGGCCGGAGACACCGAGGGGGCCGAACGGCGCGCGCGCGAAATCATCAGCGTTGGGCACGCGTTCCTGCGTCAGCCGGTTTACCCGAGCGCGTTGACCGGCAGCGTGATCGTTCGGGAAGGGGCGCGGACCCTCCAGTGGGTTGGGCGGCTCAACGAGAATCGGCGACTGGTCGACCAGGGACAGGCCATCCTCGACGTGCTCGATCGCGACGACGTCGGTGGGTGGTCCGGTCTCTGGATCAAGATGGATCGCCCAGAGTTCACTCGGTCCCGAATCGCCCCACTCCTCATGAGTAACCCCGCCGACACGCGCGGGCTCGGCCCGATAGGGGACGGGCGACTCGCGCCGTTCGTACGGTGGGAACTCATCCGCGCGATCTACGGCGCGTATTGCCTGTCGGTGCGCGAGACCAGGTACGGCCCGGATCCCCGAAGAATGGCGATGCTCGACAGCGCCCGCGTCTTGGCCGCCGACGTGCCCCGCACCGACGAATGGGTCGCGGCGATACGCCGCGCCTTTGAAGAACGGGACACAGAGAACGTGATGCTCTGCGGATACTAGCTAGCAGATAAACCGCTCGTTAAACACCCCAGGTGGGCATGCAGATTGCAGATTGCAGATTGGGGATTGGGGATTGGAGAATGCGGGCGAACACTCAAGTCCCCAATCCCCAATCTTCATATTGTTCGCACCACGCCTGCCGTGTCCGGCTGCTGCGACGCGCGAGAGATGACACGTGACCAATTCGAAATCGAGCAGCTTGACATCAGTGTCATGAGGCCCAACGCCGACATGTCGAAATCCGCAGCAGAGTCATCAGAACGACAGGCCGTAATGGTGAGAGCAGATTCGTTGGCTTCTCACCATGGGTTCATGGTCGTTAGGTCCGACCGCCGGAGAACCCGGCGTGCCCCGTTTGTACAGTCTCGGAGCCGATCAATTGTTCTGGGAGCGGAGCCGGGCGTCCAATCAAGGCCCTACGGTTCCCGGGACGTGCCGTGGACGAGCTGAATCGTCGGGTTCGGGCTCACCCGCTGCGGACGGGTTCGGGCTCTCCCGCTGCGGACGAATTAGGCGTCGGGCTCGCCCGGATTGTCGTGGCAGGCGCACGATTGTCGTGGCATTGTATCCGAGACAGGGTCACCGACGAATGAACCCACACTCGTCGTCGCCGCCTCGGTTTGTCCCGCCTCGGTTTAGGGTCGCTAAGGAGGTGGTTCAAGCAAGTACCTAACCAAGAGACGCGCCTGTCCTGATTCGCAGCTTCTTCGCCAGACGTTCGTACGCATCGTTTACTGGTCCAATGAACACGTTATTAGTGCCGTAGAACTTTACCGCTTCTTGTGCCTCGGGTTTCACCGCCAAGCCACCCTCCTTAACCCCGGACACGTGGTGTGCTTCAAACAGGTGACTCCTTAGGACCTCCAGGATCATCTCTCGGTGCGGTGAAGCACTGATGGAGCCGCGGGCAAGGTTGGATGCTTTTAGCGTTTTCAACCCAGCTCCACCCTTTGCAAGGAACTTGTCGAGGACGCCTTCGATATCACTGCGGAGGTCAGCTTCAACGTAATCCCGACTGCCTTCCCTTACTGCAACCTGACGGAGCCATGCCGAACTTTCCGTGTCAAATCGGCATTCGACAAACGCAGCTAACGAAAGGCCGTTACATCGGTGGGAACTGCCTCCCATTGCGAACTGGCACTCTGTGAACGTGGTTTGGTCGTCGAACTCACAGTTAAGGAAAACGATCCCCTCAAAGCGACAGTGCCGGAATGTCACCCCTCTGAAGTCGAACCCAGAGATTGCGGTCGAGAGAATCATCTGCGAGACATCGTCCTGCGCGAGCAGGCGTTGCGCGGCAGCCGATCGCTCAGAGCGCAAAGATCCCTGCGGTTTCAGTTGGTCGACTGCCCTGAGCAAGAGTGCCCCACGGAGTCGTGCCGCCACGTCCGACTCTCTGCCGTCACTCGGCTGTTCAAGCCCCTTGAGGATACCGGATAGCTGGCTAACCCGGCCACTCTCGTCACTCACGGCAAGCAATTGAATAATTATGCTGGCGAGATCCCCAACAATGCCTGCATCCAACTTGAGCCTTGAAGCGAGATGTCCAAGGGACGAAACACCCAGCTCGACAATCTTCAGTCCGAGAAGCACGATCCCGATCTGCTCCTCCTTGAATCGCCATTCGTCGGCCTTTGGAGTCCAGTGCATCAACGGGTGGCTCTTCAGTTTTTCTACCAATTCTCTACGGTCGTCGGGCTCAAGATCGGGGCTCGTGTTTTCGATACAGAGATCCAACAATTCTGTCGATCCCTTCTCGCCTGACTCTACCTCAATAGCAAAGCTTTCAAAGACCTCCAATTGCTTTGCCTCATCGATAGGAAGCATCTGTCGGCGGACTTCACGACGACAGAGGGCACGCATCAGCCAAGACAGTTGACTGCCTTTGTCAAGTCGTGGTGGAGCATCAGCGTCGCCTCGCTCGATGAGATCGGCTATTAGACTGAGCACGAATCCACGTCCCGCAAAATCCTCGTTTTGATTCTTCAACGTTCCAAAGATCTGAACGGCGTGGGTAACCGAGCGATCCTCGCGAAACCGTCTCGTGAAATAATTGCGGGCATGTTGCGAGTCCCTCTCTGCCAATAAGGGTGAGACACGGACCACCTGATAGTTTAGTGTAGAGGGTGAGGGAGAAAAGGACCATGACTGGGGTGTTGACTGGCTCCTCGTTGGGAGAAGAGACCGAGGT
>Ga0214471_10000107_pt1 | contig 85330 bp, 77 predicted proteins | sample RVTome_5_FD_207665 | JGI IMG/M metagenome (GOLD analysis project Ga0214471, IMG submission 207665) | Soil microbial communities from uranium-contaminated site in the Upper Colorado River Basin, Wyoming, United States - RVT142D155 | ecosystem: Environmental > Terrestrial > Soil > Contaminated >... | reverse complement strand
TACCACATTATCACTCTAACACAAGCCTGGGATTCCTCTATTACATGGGCGCAAAATGTGGCCGCATTCTGGGCCTATCATACCTGAAGCCAACGAGTTGCGCTGGCTTCATTGGCAGGAACTTCGGGCTAGGCGGACTCCGCGTTCAGCCGGGCGCCGCCGCCGCCGCGGCCGGTGTGGGCGCGGACACCAGACCGCCAAAACGGCGTTCGCGCCGGCGGAATTCCTGCATGGCGCCGCAAAGATCCGCACACCGGAAGTCCGGCCACAGCACCTCCGTGAAGTACAACTCGGCGTACGCCGTCTCCCACAACAGGAAGTCCGACAAGCGTTGCTCGCCCGCCGTGCGAACGAGCAGATCGACGGGCGGCACGCCGTCGGTGAGCATGGCCGCGAAGGACGTGACCGAGATATCCTCGGGTGAACGCCGGCCGGCGTACACATCCGCCGCGAGTCCGCGCGCGGCCTCGGCAATCGCCCACTGCGCGCTGTAGTCGATGGCGAGGCGCAGATGGAGCCGTGTCCCGCCGGTCGTGGCCTCTTCGGTCCGCCGCAACTCGGCGAGCGCCGACGCGGGTATGCGGTCGCGCCGCCCGATCGACGTCACCCGCACACCGTTCTCCACCAACTCCGCGCGCTCCCGGCGACAGTACTCCCGCAGCAGCCAGAACAGGCGGCCGACTTCGGCGGCGGGGCGCTTCCAGTTGTCGGAGGAAAAGGCGTAGAGCGTCAGCGTGTGCACGCCGAGGTCGGGGCTGCCGCGTACCGTGTCCCGTACACTGTCCACCCCTGCGAAGTGGCCCCGCCACCGTGGCTGGTTGTGGGTCCGCGCCCAGCGGCCGTTCCCGTCCATGATGATGCCGACATGGATGGCGCTCATGAGCGTTCCAGCGCCTCGCGGGCCGCGCTCAGGATCGTTTCCATCTGGGCCAGGTAGTCTTCGAGGGCCCGGCGTCCCTTGGCGGTGAGACGGTATTCCGTCTTCGGCTTCCGGTCTGCGAACCCTTTGGTGACCTTGATGTACCCGGCATCCTCCAGCTTGCGCGCGTGTACGCTGAGATTGCCGTCGCTCGTGGCCAGCACGTCCTTGAGCTCGCCAAATGACAGCGTCTCATTCGCCGCGAGCGCCGACACGATACCAAGCCGGATGCGCTCGTGGATGAGTCGGTTCAGATCGTCGGTCGCGACGCTACCCGCCATGTCGTTTCATGACCAGAATGCCAAAGACCACGTGCGCGGCGCCGAATCCCGTCGCAAGCAGGGGGGGGCCCCACTCCGGCCGGAGCAGCGCCGCCGCGCCGAACGCCAGAAGCAACAGCCCCATCGAGCGGATGGCGCGCACGGACAGGGTGCCGCCCGCCGTCACGCCGGCGCCGTACAGCGCGAGCCACATGCCCGGCAACAGCGGGTCGGCGCCGGCCGTCGCAAGGGCATACGTCAGGACACCGCCGGCTACGAGGATCGGTGTCATCACCCACGCCAGCTTGCGAAACGAACCGGACCAGAGCGGGATGCCCATCCGCCTGACCTTGGCCGCGTTGCTGAGACCGGCGGTGGCGATGGCGAGTCCGGCCGCCGGAATCCAGATCGTGAGGGTCGTCGGATCGTCGCCGCGTGCCGCCAGCCCCGACGCCGCGAGCCCCACCAGTCCGGCGCCAACCAGGCCCCATCCTGACACCGCGGTGAACCCGGCTGCGGATTCCATGGTCTGTCTGATGTAGGCGAGAGTCTCCTGCGCCTGATCGCGTTCTTCCTGTGTCGGAATCGTCACGGGCATCCTCATCGGGGTCAACTTTACAACACAAAGTACTCCCATCCTCCAGCGTTCGCAAGCGTCCGGCGCCGGCCTAGGCCGCCGGTGGCGGGTCGCCGTGTTCCCGCTGGGCCAGCTCCCGCTCGCGCAGCTCCCGCTCGCGCAGCTCCCGCCGCAGGATCTTCAGGACCGAACTCTTGGGGAGTTCGGGCAGGAACTCGATCTCACGAGGGACTTTGAACGACGCCAGGTACTCGCGGCAGTACTCGACGACTGCCTCCGCCGTGGTCGAGGCGCCGGGGCGCACGACCAGGAACGACTTCACGGTCTCGCCACGGGTCGGATGCGGGATACCGATGGTGGCGGCCTCGAGCACGTCGGGGTGGCCCGAGAGCACACGGTCGATCTCGTCGGGATACACGTTGAACCCGCTGCACAGGATCATGTCTTTCTTGCGTCCTTCGATGAAGCAGAACCCGTCCTGGTCGATCCGGGCCAGGTCGCCGGTGTAGAGCCAGCCGTCGCGGATCATGTCGGCGCTGTCATCGGGCCGGCGCCAGTACCCCAGCATGACCTGCGGCCCGCGAATGATCAACTCACCCACCTCGTTCGTCGGGAGCTCGCGGGTTCCGTCTTCGGCGTCCACGATGCGGGCGTCGGTACCGGGCAGTGGCACGCCGATGCTGCCCACCTTTCGCGTGCCCTGCAACGGATTGGAATGGGTGACCGGCGAGGTCTCGGTGAGCCCGTACCCTTCCGAGATCTTGCTTCCGGTGCGTTGCTCGAACGTCGTCAGGACGTCAACCGGGAGCGGTGCGGATCCGGAGTTGCAGGCTCGAATGCTGGACAGATCGACGCGGTCGATTCCCGGATACGCGTTGATCGCGTTGAAGTGGTTGGGGACGGCCGGGAACAGCGTAATCCGGTGTTTGGGCACGCTGGTGACGATGGCGGGGATGTCCCGAGGGTTGGGGATCATCACGAGCGCGCCGCCGATGGCCACGCCGACGTTCATCACGACGGTGAGGCCGAAGGAGTGAAACAGGGGGAGGGCGCAGAGGATGACGTCCTGACCGGTCGTTTCTCCGATCCACGCGCTGAGCTGCTGAACGTTGCACGACAGGTTGCGGTGCGTGAGTGCCGCGCCTTTCGACATGCCGGTGGTGCCGCCGGTATAGAGCAGCGTCGCAATGTCGTCGAAGCCCCCCGGGGTACCGGTCTCGGGCTGGTGTGCCCGGATCAGGTCGGCAAACCTGTGCACGCCCGCCTCGGGCGCTACGCGGGCGATCAACGGTGGCTTCGCCCGGCGGAGTTTGAACGGGGCCAACATATTCAGCGGGAAGCGGAGGTAGTCCGGGATGGACGTGATAATGAAATCCGTTACCGGGATTCGGTGCCGAATCGGTCGCACGTGCTGGTCGAAGATGTAGTCCGTGACGATGGCCGCGCGGCACTCGGCGTCGTTCCATTGGTGGGCGATTTCGTGCGGCGTGTAGATCGGATTGGTCGGTACCGCCACGGCGCCGAGCCGCAGCGTGGCATAATAGGCGATGACGAACTGGGGGACGTTGGGGGTCTGAATGGCAATACGGTCGCCGGACTCGATGCCCAATGCCCGTAGCGCACCGGTCAGCCGGCCGACGTGGTCGTCCAGCTGCCGGTAGGTCATGGTCCGATTCATGAATATGAGCGCCGGGCGGTCGGCGTGATTCGCCACGGAGCGCGCAAAGGTTCCCACTAGCGTGACGTCCTCGAACTCCGGGTCGGGCGCTACACCCTCATCATAGAACTGATGCCATACACGCTGCACGCCGTGTTTGCCCCGCGAATCGAACGCCCAAAGTTGGTCGTCGGCGCGCCGGTCCGCCAGAGCGGGTGCTGGCCTTGCACGCCGCCACCTGGGTACGTTGTGTGGGTCACTGCCTCACGGGGAGTTGCGATGGTGCGACGCATGATGCCGGTCCTGCTCGGTTCGTTGGCTGCCGGGTCGCTCTCGGCCCAGGGCCTCACGCCCGTCGAGCAGCGCATCGTCGACGCCATCGACGCCCGCACCGGTGCGGCGGTCGCGCTGCTCGAACGTGTCGTGAACATCAATAGCGGGTCGCTCAACCCCGACGGCGTACGGCGGGTCGGCGACATCTTCCGCGCGGAGTTCGACGCGCTGGGGTTCGCCACGAAGTGGATTCCGATGGCGGAAGTAGAGCGCGCCGGCCATCTCTTTGCCGAGCGGGAGGGAACGGGACCGCGGGTCCTGCTGATCGGGCATCTGGATACCGTGTTCGAGTCCGACAGTCCGTTCCAGCGATACGTGCGCGAGGGCACCATCGCGCGCGGGCCGGGCACCGAAGACATGAAAGGCGGGGACATCGTCGTCCTGCTGGCGTTACAGGCGCTGGCGGACGCCGGCCAACTCGATCGCATGAATCTGATCGTGGCGTTCACCGGCGATGAGGAGGAGACCGGTGACCCGCTCTCGATCAGCCGGCGCGATCTGATCGAGGCGGGGCGTCGCAGCGCGTATGCGCTCGGATTCGAGGGAGGGGTGGGCGGGACGGGCACCGCGACGATCGCGCGCCGCGGATTCACCGACTGGACGCTCCAGGTTCGTGCGACGCCTGGTCATTCCTCACTCATCTTCCGGCCGGAGTTTGGCAGCGGCGCCATCAACGAGGCGGCCCGGATCGTGGCGGCGTTCCACGAGCAGCTACGCGGCGAGGAGTATCTCACGTTCAATCCCGGCTTGATCCTCGGCGGGACCGACGTGCAGCTCGACGACCTTACCCGCGGCCGCGCGTTTGGCAAGACCAACGTGATTGCCGATGCGGCCACGGTGAAGGGCGACATGCGCACGATCTCACTGGAACAACGGGAGCGGACCAAACGGCGCATGGCAGCGATCGTGGCGCAGCACCTTCCTGGCACGACCGCTGAAATCACCTTTCAGGATTCCTACCCGCCGATGGCGCCCACCGACGCCAACTACGCCTTGTTGGCGCGGCTGGATCGGGTGAGTCGCGATCTGGGGTTTGGCCCGGTCACCGAGGTCGATCCGGGGATGCGCGGGGCCGCCGACGCGTCGTTCGTTGCCGGCGTGGTGGGGGCGGTGCTCGACGGGCTCGGGGTGGTTGGGGACGGGGGGCACACGGAGGGCGAACTGGTTGACCTCGACACGGTTGGCTTCATGGCCAAGCGGGCCGCCCTGCTGCTCAACCGCCTCACGCGCGATCCGGTGCCCTAGCCGGCGAACACCGTCCGCGGCTGAGCCCTACATGTCGCAGCGGCGAATGCAGTTGAGGATGTGGTAGACCTTGGGTTCGGTGATGCGGTAGAAGACGTTGATGCCGTCACGCCGTGAGGCGACGATCCCCGGTCCGCGCATCTTGGCCAGGTGCTGTGACACGATCGCCTGCGGGAGTCCGAGTTGTCCCTGAATCTCGCTGACGGTCGTCTCGCCGGTCTCGAGCACTTCCACGATCCGCAGCCGATCGGCGTGACCGAGCATCCTGATGATCTCGGCTGCACGGAGCAGGACCTCCGGGTCGACGGAGCGAACGAGCGGAGCCGACTTCATAGCACGAAGGTACGCCCCCTCGGCTCAGCGTGGCCAGCCCGGGCGCTACACATCGAGATTGCGCACGTACTTGGCGTTGGTTTCGATGAACTCCCGACGCGGTTCCACCTGGTCGCCCATCAGCGTTTCGAACACCTCGGCCGCGCGGACCGCGTCATCGAGTTCCACCTTGAGGATCGTGCGGGTTTCCGGATCCATCGTGGTCTTCCACAACTGATCCGGGTTCATCTCGCCGAGTCCCTTGTAGCGCTGAATGTTCACCGAGCCCTTGCCGCTCCCGTTGCTGAGCCGCTTGATGTACTCGTCCCGCTCCCCGTCGTCGAAGACGTAATACTCCTCCTTGCCTTTGGCCACCCGGTACAGCGGCGGCTGCGCGATGTAGATGTATCCCGCGTCGATCAGCGCCGGCAGTTGGTTGTAGAAGAACGTCAGCAGCAGCGTGCGGATGTGTGCGCCGTCGACATCGGCGTCGGTCATGATGATGATCTTCTGGTAGCGCGCGTCGTCCAACTTGAAATCGTCCGCGCCGACCCCGGTGCCGATCGCGGTGATGATCGCCCGGATCTCTTCGTTGGAGAGGATCTTGTCGATCCGCGCCTTCTGCACGTTGAGGATCTTCCCGCGCAGGGGGAGAATGGCCTGGAAGGACCGGTCACGCCCCTGTTTCGCTGAGCCGCCCGCGCTGTCCCCCTCGACGAGGTACAACTCGCACATGGCCGGATCGGTCAGGGAGCAGTCCGCGAGTTTGCCGGGCAGGATACCACCCTCCAGCGCGCTCTTCTTGCGGACCAATTCCCGCGCCTTGCGCGCCGCCTCTCGCGCCCGCGCGGCGCTGGCCGCCTTCTCGATCACGGCACGCGCCACGCCCGGCGTCTCCATCAGGAAGTTGGACAGGTGTTCGTACACGACCATCCGGACGATCCCTTCGACCTCGGAGTTGCCGAGCTTCGTCTTGGTCTGCCCTTCGAATTGCGGTTCCTTCACCTTCACGTGAATGACGGAGGTCAATCCCTCCCGAACGTCTTCGCCCGAGAGGGTGAAGTTCTCCTTCTTCAGCAACCCCTTGTTCTTGGCCACTTCGTTGATGGCCCGCGTCACCGCCGCCTTGAACCCCGTGAGATGGGTGCCGCCTTCATGCGTATTGATGTTGTTGACAAACGAAAACGTGCTCTCGGCATAGCCGTCGTCGTACTGCATGGCGACGTCGATCTCGACGTCGTCCTTGGCCGTGGCGAATGCGATCGGTTTCGGGTGCAACGGTATCCGGGTGCCGCGGAGGTACTCGACGAACTGCCCGAGCCCGTTCTTGTAGTTGAATGAGGCCTCCTTGGGCGGTTCGCGCCGCTCATCCCGGAGCGTCAGTGTGATACCGCTGTTGAGAAACGCGAGTTCGCGGAGGCGGCTGGCCACGGTGTCATAGTCGAACCGCGTTTCGGTGAAGATCTCGGTATCGGGCTTGAAGGAAACCATCGTGCCCGTCTTCTTGGCTTTCCCCGTCGTCTCGAGTTGCTGTATCGTTACCCCGCGAACGAACGCCATGTGGTACTGTTGACCGTCGCGCGACACCCACACATCGAGACGCTCGGACAGGGCGTTGACCACCGACACGCCGACGCCGTGCAGGCCCCCCGATACCTTGTACGTGCTCTTATCGAACTTGCCACCGGCGTGGAGCATGGTCATGGCGACTTCGAGGCCCGGTTTCCCTTCGGTCTTGTGCAGGTCGACCGGAATACCGCGCCCGTTGTCGGCGACCGTGATGGAATCGTCCGCGTGAATGGTGAGGGCGATGGCATCGCAGTAGCCCGCCAGCGCCTCGTCGATCGAGTTGTCGACGACCTCGTACACCAAGTGATGCAGCCCGCGGGCGGCGGTCGAGCCGATATACATCCCGGGACGTTTGCGGACCGCCTCCAGTCCCTTGAGGACCTGGATGGCGTCGGAACTGTACCGGTTGTCTTGCCTGTCAGCAGTCATCGTTCCTCGAGGTTGCAGCGCTGGGCATTGCGGTACGACGGCGCGCGGAGGGCCGCTAGCCGACGCGCCAGAGAATCCGGGTAATGGCCTTGCCGCCGTGCCCGAGCTTGCGGAGAATCTCGGGCGTCATCAGTTGCAACTCCTGCATCCACGCCGCCGAGGCGACCCGCACGAACAAGATCCCTTCGGGCGTCACCCCTTCCGCCGTGGTCACCGACGCGATCTGGTGTCCGACGAGGCCGGGCCAGTCGTCCACCACGCTCGCGCGTTCGAGCTTCGTCTTCAAACCGCGGCGCTTCAGGTATCCGTCGAGCGCACGGTCGATCCCGATGGTTCGGCTATCGTTCAACGGTGCCCCCCGTCATGCGCCAGCGCGGCCGGTCGAGCAGCGCCGCGGGGACCTCGGCGTCCCGCGGTGCCGTCACCAGCGCCTGGCCGGGCAGGGACAGCGCGATCAGCCCCAGCAAGTGTTCCTGTCGGGTCGCGTCGAGCTCGGCGAAGACGTCGTCGAACAGCGCGATCGGCGCCGAGCCGTGCGCCGCGCGAATCGATTCCGCCTCCAGTAACCGGAGCGCGATGGCGCTCGTCCGTTGTTGGCCCGCCGATCCGAAATGTCGGGTGTCTCGCCCGTCGAGCGTCAGCCGGACGTCGTCGCGGTGTGGGCCGATCGTGGTGAGGCCGCGGCGCTGGTCGCGGTCGCGCGCGACCGCCAGGTGCGCTTCGAACTCCGATGCGTGCTCGCACTCGGGGCGGGCGTGATACGTGATGATCGCTCCCTCGCGCTCGCCCAGTGCGGTGCACAGTTCCGTGAACCGTCCCTGCTGCGCGGCAATCCAGGCACGGCGTGCCCCCACGACCGTCGCCGCGGCCCGCGCAAACGGCGCGTCGAACGCCCACGCCGCCTCCGGCCGCCCCCGCCGCAACGCCGCATTGCGTTGCCGCAAGGCCGCCCGTAACGCGGACAGCGCATCGAGGTATCCTCGTGACGTGAGCGCCAGCACGACGTCGACATACCGCCGCCGTCCCGCGGGGCCGCCGGTGATCAGGTCCCGATCCGCCGGCGAAAACACGACGGCGGCGATGCGGCCGACCGCTTCGCCCAGCTTGTCCACCAGCCCGCCCCCGACCGTCACCTTCTTGCGACGACTCGGCGCATCGTATCCCGCCGTCACCCGCGTATCCGCCTCGCCGGCGAGGAAGTACCCGTTCTCGCCGAACCGCACGAGTTCGCGGTCCTTCGCCCCGCGAAACGACCGGAACAGCACGAGGTAGTAGACCGCCTCGAGCAGGTTGGTTTTGCCCTGACCGTTGTTGCCGACGATGACGACCCCGCGCGGGGGAAGCTCCAGATCCAGCGCGGCAAGGTTCCGGAAGTTGCGGACGGTGAGTCGTGCTAACTCCACGTCGCGCCATGGCTCGACGTAAAAAGGGCCACGGAACGCCGTGGAGCGTGCCGCGGCCACGCCGCGAAAAAGCCGTTCGACATGTTACAAAATACCCCTCTCCGGGAGGGCGGTCAACGCTTACGGCGAACGCGTACCGGGTCGCTCCACGACCGTCACGGTGATCTGCACCGTCGTCGATTGTCCGGTGAGATCACGCGCTCGCGCGGTGATCGGAATGACGTCGCCGAGCGGGAGGTTGTCCGGCATGACCCAGTTCAGCACGGTCGCCACCTCGACATCGAAACCGGTCGAGATCGATTCCGTGGTCCCGAGTATGGTCACGGTGAGCGAGTCGAGCCCGTTCGGGTCGCTGGCCACCACGGCGATCGGCAGGGTATCCGGTGAGAACACCGTTGCGCCTGCGCGCGCTTCGAGGGTCACTCGTGGCGGGCCCGGGCGGAGACGCTCAGGCGAGCACCCCCCTGCGACCAGGGCCACGGCGGCGACCATCAGCAGCGCCCTCATCGTCCGGCGGCCTCCAGCGCGAGCAGCCGCTGTTTCAACGCGAGACCGCCACCATACCCGCCCAGTTTCCCGCCGGCTGCCACCACCCGATGGCAGGGGATCACTACGGGAATCGGATTGCGATGATTGGCCATGCCCACCGCCCGCGCCGCCCGTGGCTGGCCGATCTCGCCGGCGACTTCGCCATACGTGCGGGTCGCGCCAAACGGAATGCGCCGCAACGCCTGCCAGACGCGCTGTTGAAACGGCGAACCGTGCGGGCGGATCGGAAAGGTGAACGCGCGTCGTCGCCCGGCGAAATACTCGCGCAGTTCACGGTCGACCAGCCGTTCGAACGCGCCCCGCGCGGGGCGCGTTGCACGGCTGCGCAGGTGGATAGCGGTGACGTGATCCTCGTCGGTGGTGACGGCGAGTCGTATGGTGTCGGCGACCACGGCGAACGGGTCCACAGTGTCACGCCCCGGTGAAGGTCGGGTCTCGCTTCTCGAGGAAGGCCGTCATGCCCTCCCGGATGTCGGCGGAGGACGCAATGAGTCCGAAATGATTGGCCTCGAGCAACAGGCCCTCGTCGAGCGACATGTCGAGTCCGCGATCGACCGCTTCGATCGACAGCGCGACCGCCAACGGGGCCATGGCCAGGATACCCCGCAGCAGCGTTTCCGATTCGGCGAGCAGATCGGCGGCGGGGACGACTCGGTTCACCAGCCCGATGCGAAACGCCTCGTCCGCATCGATGATTCGTCCGCTGAGGATCAACTCGAGGGCGCGGCCTTTGCCCACCAGACGGGGCAGGCGCTGTGTCCCGCCGTATCCGGGGGTAATGCCGAGTTTCACCTCGGGCTGGCCAAACCGGGCCCGCTCGCTCGCGATACGCATGTGGCACGCCATGGCAAGTTCGCATCCCCCGCCGAGCGCGAAGCCGTTGACCGCGGCGAGGATCGGTTTGGGTGCCGTCTCGAACTTCCGCAGCACCGCCTGCCCCCGCAGCGCGCGCGCCTTCCCGTCGAACGGTCCCTGGGTCGAGAGTTCGCCGATATCGGCCCCCGCCACGAACGCCTTTTCACCGGCCCCCGTCAGGATCGCGGCACCCACGTCGTCCCGCGCACGCACCTCATCGGCGGCGCGGTCGAGTTCGTCGACCACCGCGTCGTTGAGCGCGTTGAGTTTGTCCGGGCGATTGACCGTGACCGTGGCGATGCGGTCGGTGACCGAGAACAACACGTGTTGGTATGACATGACAGCAATGTAACCGTGGAGCACCGGACGCCGCAGCACAGCGGGGCGCACCGTCTGGCCGCGGGGCGTGCACGCGTGTACCCTGCAGGATGCCCCGAAGCAAACAGGTCCGGACACTCGTGCTGAGCGGTGCCCTGGCGATCGGCTGCCGGGCCGGCCTCGGCCCCGGCCAATGGGTCGACGTGCCACGCGCCGCCGGACCGCCCGTGGCGTACCGCTACCTGGGGCCACCGGGTAGCGCGGACGGGGTGGTGATCCTGATTGGGCTGCCGGGCCAGGCGCGTCTTCCGCAGCGGCTGGTGGAGCGCGGGATGGCCGCCGTCGTCCCGGCGCTCGACCGCGAATCGATGTTCCTCCGTCCCAACGTCATGGACCAGATTCGGGACATCGTGGAGGACGCGCAACGGCGCACCGGGGCACCGCCCGGCGTGGTAGCCATCGGCGGGATTTCGCTTGGCGGTACGGCGGCGGTCCGGTATGCCGAACACTGTGCGTCCGGCCGATGCGACTCGGCGGCGACTCCCCGCGCGGTATTCGCGGTGGACGCGCCCCTCGACATGGAGCGGCTCTGGCGCTCGGCGACCGTGATTCTCGGACGGGGTGCGCCGGAAAGCAACCTGCAGGAAACGCAGTGGCTCCTCGACCGCCTCACCAATGTGCTGGGCGGTCCGCCGGACATCGCGCGGGCATCGTACGCCGCGTATTCGCCGTTTCTGTACTTCGCGCGGGACGGAGGAAACGCGCGACTGTTGTTGCGTACGCCACTGCGTCTCTACACGGAGCCCGACATCGACTACTGGGTCGAGCAGCGCCGATACGACTACTACAACACGAACGCCTTTGACGCGGCCGGGCTTACCAATCGGTTATTGCTGTCCGGCCACGAGGACGTCGCGTTGATCACCACGTCGGGGCAGGGGTTCCGGCCCGATGGCACACGCAATCCACACTCCTGGTCGATCGTCGACGAGGACGACCTCGTGCGATGGATCACCGACCGCCTGTCCCGCACTCCAATCCGGGCCACACCATGAGCCGCACGGATGACATCCACCCCATCACGCTGCGAGAGAAATTCGAGCAGTTTTCCGACTACTGGCATCCCCGCATCGTCGGCGAACTGAACGGGCAGCAGGTGAAACTCGCCAAGATCCAGGGGCCGTTCGTGTTTCATAGCCACGAGCACGAAGACGAGTTGTTTCTGGTCGTGCGGGGCCGCATGCGGATGGAGTTCCGCGATCGGTCGATCGACCTCGCGGAGGGGGACGTGGTGATCGTGCCCCGTGGGGTGGAGCACCGGCCGGTCGCCGAGCACGAAGCCCACATCCTGCTGTTCGAACCCGCCGGCACCCGCAACACCGGGAACGTCGACAACGCCCGGACCGTGGAGCCCGAGTGGATTTGACCGCAGGCTGGCCTTTCGCGCGGCGCGGGTGTATATAGATCTGCGAACCACTCGCCTTGGAGAAGTCCAGCAACACATGGTCGAAGCCGTGTGTGCCTTTGCAGCGGGTGTGGCCTGTGGACCCGCTGGTGACGGATGGCTCGTCACCCGCTTTCAACAACTCTGACGGCACCTCCACTCCGACGACCGGAGTGTGCGCGGGTACCATGCGCGAATATCCCAATTGTACTGACCCTCATCCCCACGACGCGTGACAGAAACCGACCAAGACCTGCTCGGCGTGCTCGAGCTCACAGGAAGAGGCGTCGGATTCATCCGCCGCCGCCAGGCCGGCTACAAGCCGTCGAAACGCGACATCCACGTCGGGCAGAAACTCATCCAGCGCTACCGACTCCGCACCGGGGACGAACTCGTCGGTGAGGTGGGGAAACCGCCCGGTCGCGGCAAGAGCCCGACGTTGCGAACGGTCGCGTCCATTAACGGGCAGTCCCCCGAATCGTGTAACGGCCGTCCCGATTTCTCCACGCTTGGCGCCACCCATCCGAAAGAACAACTGGTGCTCGATTGCGGGCTCACCCGGCTAGGTCAGCCGGATCCGACCAATCGCATCATCGATCTGCTGTGCCCGCTCGGCAAAGGGCAGCGCGCGCTGATCGTCGCCCCGTCCAAGGCCGGCAAGACCATGGTGCTCCAGGCGATTGCCGAGGGGATCGTCAAGAATCACCCGGACAGCACGCTGTTCATCTTGTTGGTCGACGAGCGACCCGAAGAAGTGACCGAGATGGAATTGTGCGGGTACGGCGAGGTGGTCGCGTCGAGCTTCGACTACCCCGCCGCGCGCCACGCCTCGTTGGCGGCATTGACCCTCGAGCGCGCTCGGCGGCGCGTCGAAATGGGACAGGACGTCGTCCTCATCCTCGATTCCATCACACGCCTGGCGCGGGCCCATAATACGATCGAGAAGGGGAGCGGGCGCACGCTGACTGGCGGGCTCGATGCGACGTCGATGGAGGAACCCAAGCGCTTCCTCGGGAGTGCCCGGAACATCGATCCGGCCAAGGGCGGCGGATCGCTGACGATCATCGGGACCGCCCTGATCGATACCGGATCCAAGATGGACACGGTGATCTTCGAGGAGTTCAAGGGCACCGGCAACAGCGAGTTGGTCCTGAGCCGCGAGTTGGCCGACCGGCGGATCTTCCCGGCCATCGATCTGAATGCGAGCGCCACCCGGCGCGAGGAGTTGTTGCTCTCGCCGGACGCACTGCGGCTCTCGCACGCGCTTCGCAACCGGCTGGCGCGCCAGTCGCCGATCGACGCGATGAACGACCTGATTTCCCTGCTGCGCCGCACCGAAGGGATTGAAGACCTTCTCAAGTACGTGAGCTAGCGCGAGCGCGACCGGGCGCGGCGCCGTTCACGCTCGCGGCGATCGGTCGGCGACGTACATTGAGGCATGCCGACTGTTCTGGCGCTCGATCAGGGAACGACCGGGTCCACCGCGGTACTCGTCGGCGACGACGGCCGCGTCCTGGGGAAGGGCTATCACGAGTTTACCCAGCACTTCCCGGAACCGGGGTGGGTCGAGCACGATCCGATCGAGATCTGGCAGACCACCATGGCCGCCGCACGGGACGCGGTGGGCGGGCAGATCCCCGACGCCATCGGCATCACCAATCAGCGCGAGACCGTGGTCGTGTGGGACCGCGTCACCGGCCGACCGCTGCATCGGGCGCTGGTGTGGCAGGACCGGCGGACGTCGGCGCGATGCGCCGAGCTGCGGGCGGAACGCGGTGACGCCTTCATCGCCGAGCGGACCGGGTTGGTGTGGGATCCCTACTTTTCCGGCAGCAAGATCGAATGGCTGCTGCGTACCGTCCCGGGAATCCGCGACGCGGCGGAACGTGGCACGGCGGTCTTCGGCACCATCGACGCGTGGCTCGTCTACCATCTGACCGGTGGGGATGTGCTCGTCACCGATCACACCAACGCCTCGCGCACCCTGCTCTACAATATCAACCGGCACCACTGGGACGATGAGCTGCTCGAGCTGTTCGGGGTTCCCCGCATCGCGCTGCCCGACATCCGTGGGTCGAGCGAGGTCGTCGGCGCGACGGTCCCTGACCTGTTCGGTGCCGCGGTCCCGATTGCCGGCATCGCGGGCGATCAGCAGGCGGCGCTGTTCGGGCAGGGGTGCTACGCCCCTGGGGACGCGAAGAACACCTATGGCACCGGGGCATTCCTGTTGATGGTGGTGGGCGACCACGCGGTCCCCGGTTCGGCCGGGGGAGGAGTGTTGACGACCGTTGCGTGCGGGTCGGCGGGGGAGCCGATCCTCGCCCTCGAAGGATCCGTGTTCATTGCCGGCGCGGCCGTGCAATGGATACGGGACGGTCTTGGTCTGGTCGCCAGCGCGGCAGAAACGGAAGCGTTGGCACGCGCGATCGCCGACACGGGGGGGGTCTACTTCGTCCCGGCTTTTGTGGGACTTGGGGCCCCGTATTGGGAGCCGGCGGCCCGCGGCACGATCGTCGGGCTCACGCGTGGGAGCGGTCGCGAGCACCTGGTGCGGGCGGCCCTCGAGGCGATGGCGTATGGGACCAAGGACGTGTTGGACGCGATGGCCGCCGCGTCCGGCGTGTCGTTGGCCTCGCTGAAGGTCGACGGCGGGGCCTCGGCGAACGACTGGCTCATGGCGTTCCAGGCTGGGGTGCTCGGGGTCCCCGTTCGCCGTCCGGACGTGGTCGAAACCACGGCACTCGGTGCCGCCGGCTTGGCCGGGCTGGCCAGTGGCGTTTGGCACACCGCCGCGGAGTTCGCGACCACGAGAACCTATCGGGAATTCCGACCGGACGGCCCTCCAATCGCGGGTGGCTACGCCGGGTGGCAGCGCGCCGTGCAGGCGGCACTGTTTTGGGCGCGCGAGCGGTGATAACCGACATGCTCAGGTCAGGTTTTCAGCCTCCCTTAATCGTTCCTTCACGAACCCCGGCTAGCTTCGTTATTGGAGTGATGTCGCAGGACTTATCGACGAAGCTCGGCATCCAGAAGGGGGCGACGTGAGGCGTACTAGTTGGTCAATCGGGCTCGTACTCATCGTCATGATTGGCGGATCATGCACGAAAGAGACGATCGTGTTTCGTGATCGCGAGCCGTTCAATACACCGCCGGAAGCGGCGTTGGGCATGCTTGGGTACTACGATGCGGATACCAAGCAGACCACATGCGGCAACTGCCACTCGGGAGCGCAAGTTGCCTGGGAGAACACCAAGCACGCGGACGCGTGGGAGGATCTGCAGGCGTCTGGCCATGCGTCGGCCGATTGCGACGGATGCCATACCGTCAGTCAGCTTGGCAATTTCATTGCCGATTCGGAGGCCGGCTACCTGGCCGTCACCGATTCGGCTCAGAAGGTGGTGTATCACGACGTGCAGTGTGAGAGCTGCCACGGGCCCGGGCTCGACCACGTGCAGGACACCGAGGGTGTGAAACCGCTCGCGTCCGTCGTGGTCGGTGAAGGGATCGCCAACGGCTGCGGGGAGTGCCATTCCGGTACGCATACCCCGTTCCTCGAGCAGTGGCAGGAATCGGCGCACGGCGCCGGCGCGTCGTTCGCCTCGCGTGGCGGGTCGGCGACCTGCGCCCCGTGCCACAACCCCCGTGTGACCATGGAAGTCGCGTTCGGCGAGGCCGGCACGGTCTACGCCGAGCAGGACACGCTCGCGGTGTGGCCGGCCGTGTACTGCGTCACCTGTCACGACCCGCACGGTTCGCCGTACGATGCGCAGTTGCGCGCCCCGATCGACGTACCGACCCGCGACAATCTGTGCGTGGCCTGTCATGCCCGGAGGGCGACTCCGCCCGGCGGCAGCCACGGCCCGCACGCGGCGCAAGGGTTGCTGGTGATCGGCGAGGACGTCGGGTGGATTCCGCCCAACTTCGCCTACGACACCACGCTCATTGCCAGCTCCCACGGGACGGAGGCGAATCCGAAACTGTGCGCCACCTGCCACGTCTCCGCGTTCGACGTGACGGATGCGGCCACGGGCGATTTCCTGCTGACCAGCGTTGGCCACACCTTCGAGCCGATCCAGTGTCTCGACGCGCAGGGCCTGCCCACGGCCGGTCCGTGTCCGGATGCCGAACGCACGTTCGGCGCCTGCGTGACGTCCGGCTGTCATGTGTCGCAGGACGTGGTGCGCACGGCGTTCACCTCGCTCAAGAACGACCTGAACTCGTTGGTGGACATCCTGTGGACCGACGACGGCGACCACGTCATGGAAGCGACGGACGGCGGCCTGCTGCCGCAGATCATCGCCTCGGACGATACGCTGGAACTATGGCTTGGCGACGACATCGTGACGGTGGCCGAGGGAGCATTCTACAACGCGCAGCTCGCATATACCCACGATCGGGAGCATTGGGGTGACGGCGAGATGTGGGGCGTGCACTTCAGCGCCCACAAGGCGAGCGGGGAAGGGGTGCATAACCCGTTCCTCCTGCGGGCGTTGCTCTCGGCGTCCATCGGAGCGGTCATCAATACGTACGGTCCGGTTCCGCCGCCCAACGTGAACCTGACAGAACTTCTCAAGCCGCAGGCTACCTTGCCGCCGGGCGTGCGGCGGATTCGCTAGCCCGCGACCGACGCCCGTTTGGTGCGTCCTCCCGCCGGCTCCGTGCCACCTGGACGGCACGGAGCCGGTTTCGCGGTACCCCGAGCCGGCAGCGTACGCGTGCCCGCGATGGTGTCCGAACGGAGCGACGCGCTGGACAATCGGGCGTGGGTGGCTTCAGCTTCAATCGTAGATTGATCGGATGGCGGGATCGCCCGCATCGCGCATAACGGGAGGGGGAGGCTGGTGACCTGCCCGCACTGCGGCCACGAGGTTCAAGGCAACGCCACACACTGCCCGGCGTGCTCGTCCGACATCCGTGTCGTCGAGCGGCGGGCGGCGCGCCCAACCCTGCGGGACGTCATCGTGTCCGTGGCGGACGCGGAGTCGCCGCGTGGACTGAATCGACTGGTATTCTGGGGGCTGTTGCTCGTCGGGCTCACCGGGGTTGGGGTGGTCGTTGCCCTGTTTCTGCTTCCGCCGGAACATCTGCTGATTCCCGACATCCAGCCGGTCGTGAGCGTGGCGCCGGAACTGGAGTTCCGGGTGGGAACGAGCCGTGTCGTGACGTGGGGCGACCGGGTCATCATCGTGGTGCGCCGGACCGATGATCGGTACGCCGCATTGCAGGGGACCGCCCCGGGCGACGGCTGTTTTCTGCAATGGGATCGCGAGGCGCTGCATTTGACGTCGCCCTGCACGCACGCCGTGTTCGACCTCCGCGGCAACGTGATCTCCGGTCTCACGACCGAATCGCTGCGCCACTACGCCGTGTTCGTGCGCGACGGCGTGGTCTACGTCACGGAGTCCTGAGCCATGCCCGAGCGCATCATCAAGGCGTCCAAAGAACTCCGCCGCCGCGCGACCGACCTGCGGGACGACATCCGCGAGAGTGCGGACAGCAACCTGCTGGGCATCCTGCGCTTCCTGGGCCTGCTGTACGGGCCCATCGACCGGCACGCTCGGATCGACCAGGCGCTCCGCACGTCGTTGAAATACCGCCTCGCGCCCCACGTCGGTTGGCGCCATGCGCTCGGCGGCATCACCTACCTGCTCTTGATGATCCTGGTGGCGACCGGCGTGCTGATGGCGTTCTACTACCGGCCGTCCGCCCAGGAGGCCTATTCCAGCATCCAACATATCGTGACGCGTGTGCCGTTCGGCTGGCTGATCCGCGACCTGCACAGCTGGGCCGCCAGCGCGGTCATTGTCGTCGTGCTGGCGCACATGGCGCGTACGTTCTTCCAATCGACCTACAAGCCGCCCCGCGAGATGAACTGGTTTATCGGCGTCCTCCTGCTGGTGGTGCTGTTGGCGTTTGGGGCGACGGGGTATCTGCTGCCGTGGGATCAGTGGGCCTATTGGACCGTCACCGAACTCCTCACGGTCGTGCCAAGGATCCCGCTCGTTGGCGGGCTCCTGGCGGAATTGGTGACCGGCGACGTGATCGTGTCCGGCGCGACGCTGAGCCGCCATTTCGCCATTCACGTCATCATCCTGCCGTGGATTCTCTTTGCGCTGGTCGGATTGCATTTCGCCTTGGTACGCAAGCACGGCGTCACGCCGCCGGCCGGTCCCGTGGATCGCGACGGACCCGGTATCCCGTTCTTCCCACATCACCTGCTGCGATCCGTGGTCGTCGCCGTGTTCGTCGTTGGCGTCCTTGTCAGCCTGGCGGTCCTGTTCCCCAGGCCATTCAGTGCCGCGGCCAACCCGCAGGCGCCACCGGCCGACATGGTGTCGAGCTGGGTGATCGTCGATGTCTCGCGTGCCGTACTGCGCTACCTGGGCGTGTGGGGATTCGCGCTGTTCGCCCTGATCGGCTTCGTGCTCGCGGCACTTCCGTTCTGGGATCGTGAGCCGGCTGCGGGCATGCGCAGCCGGCCGCTTGTTGCGGCGATCGGGCTCGTGTTCTTCCTTGGCATTGTTGGGGCCTGGGCCGCCGGCCGCACGCTCCAATCGGAACCGCCCGCCGCCAGCGTCGCCCCGGCAGCGGTGCCCGCCGCCGCCGCCGACGGCCTGCCGCTCGAGAGCCCGGGCCTGTCGCCGCCCCGCCTCGACGCGCCACCGGAGGGATCGGTGCCCGATCCGGGAGGGGGTTGATGATGCGGAATGCACTGGTCCTCGCCGCGCTGGGCGCGATGCCGGGCCCGCCGGCGCTCGCGCAGGTCCCCAGGGCCGGGCTGGACGCGTCGTACAGTTGCGTGACATGCCATGCCCCCAAGCGCCGGGCGTTCATTTCGGGCGTCCACGCGGAGCGCGGCATTCGATGTCACGACTGCCACGGCGGGAACACGACGGTGTTCGAACTGCCCGGCGCGCACCGCGGGTCGTTCGTCGGCTCGCCGACCAAGCTCGGCATCGCCCGGTTGTGCGCGTCGTGTCATTCCGATCCGAACCGCATGCGCCAATATGGTCTCCCGGAAGACCAGTTGGCCGGCCTCAGGGCGAGCCGCCACGGGCAACTGCTGGAACGCGGCAACGCGGATGCGCCGACGTGTACCGATTGTCATGACGCGCATCTGATCCGGCGCGCAAGTGACGCGAGGAGCAATACGTATCCTGCCAACATCCCCGGGACGTGCGCGCGCTGTCACGACGACGCGGCGCTGATGGGCAAGTACGGCCTGCCGACCAGTCAGTCCACCGAGTATCGCTCGAGTGCGCACGGCGTTGCGCTGTTCGAGAGGGAAAACCACGCGGCACCGACGTGCATCGGCTGTCACGGGTCGCATGAAGCGCTGCCGCCCGGCGTCGACGAGGTGGCGGATGTATGCGGCCAGTGCCATGTGTTGGTGCGCCAGGCGTTCTTCGCCGGCGCGCACGGGGCCGCGACGGCCCGCGGCGCCTTGCCGGGATGTCTCGCCTGTCACTCGAACCACGGCACCGAACCGGTGCGGGGGCTCGTGTGTGGCAACTGCCACGCCGCTGACGAGCCGGCGACAGCGGTCATTGCCAGATTGGGACGTGTGATCGCCACCGCGAACGACGAACTCGCCGCCGCGGACACCGCGTTGCAGGAACTCGTGCGGTCCGGGCGCGTGGTGACCGACACGCGGTTCCGATACCGCTCGGCGCTCACCTACTACCGGCAGATGGCCCAGGCGCAGCACGGGCTCGATGTGGAGACCATGGAGGATCTGGCCCTCCGAATCACATCCACCACCCGGGACATCCGCCGGGCAGCGGATGTCGCCGCCGAAAACCGCTGGGAGCGGCAGTTGCTGCTCGTTCCGGTGTGGTTCGTTGTCCTCGCCGTTGCGGCGCTGGTGGGGTTCCGTCTGTCCGAGTTGCGGCGCGCTTCCTCCCAGAGCGACACGTGATGTTCGGGCGAGTCAAGTCCCTGTTGCAACGGCGCTCCCGCCTCGTGCGGCTGGCCGTGCAGCTCGGGGTGCTCGCGGTGATCGTCGGCGCGGTCGGGACGGTCGGCTTCGTCGAGTACAGCGCGAACCCGAAATTCTGCCTCAACTGCCACCTCATGGAGCCGTACTACGAGTCGTGGGCCAGCTCGAGTCACCGCGACGTCCCTTGCATCAAGTGTCACTATGCGCCGGGTGTCCGGGCCGAGGCGATGGGGAAACTGCAAGCGGCCAACCAGGTGGTGAAGTACGTCACGGGAACCTATGGGATGAAGCCGTGGGCCGAGATCGAGGATGCCGCCTGCCTCCGGTCAGGGTGCCACGTGGAAGCGCGACTGGAAGGAGAAGTGGAGTACCGCGGCGTCTCGTTCAATCACGCCCACCACCTCGGTGAACTCCGCCGCGGGAAGCAGTTGCGGTGCACCAGTTGCCATTCCCAGATCGTGCAGGGCGATCATGTGGCGGTCACCGCCGCGACCTGCTTCCTGTGCCACTTCAAGGGTCGGTTGACCGACGAACCGATCGCGGGATGTGTCGGCTGCCATACGGCGCCGCCGGTGACCCACGCCGCCGACGGATCGCTCATCGATCATCCGCGTTACGTCGAGGAGATGGTGTCGTGCCGGTCGTGCCACGATCAGGTGACGCACGGCACCGGCGAGGCCGAAGAACCGCGCTGCTTCAACTGTCACAACGAACCGGAGCGGGTCGCCCAAATCGAGAATACGACCCTGGTGCACCGCATCCATATCGCCGATCGGAACGTCGAGTGTACGCAGTGCCATACGCCGATCGAGCATCACGTCATCTCCCGGCGTACCACGCCGATGGCCCTGGATTGTGCGTCGTGCCACCAGGAAGTCCACGATGCGCAGCGCAATCTGCTCGCCGGTGTGGGGGGGCACGGGGTCGAGGAAACGCCGGCTTCCATGTATCTGGCCCGGGTATCCTGCGCGAGCTGCCACCAGCAGGTCCGCCAGGCGGCGGCGCACGAGCGGGTCAACATCGCCAATGAGGCATCGTGCCTGTCCTGCCATGGGACCAAGTATGCCAAGATCCTCCCGGCATGGCAGGCGGAAATGGCGCGACGCTCCTCGGAGGTCGAGGCGGCGCTGCGTGACGTGACCGCTGCGCGGCGAACCGGAACGGGCCGGCTCGATGTCGTCGTCGACAGCCTCATCCGTCTCGCACGCGAAAATATTGAGTTGGTGCGCGTCGGCCGTGGCCCGCACAACGTCGCCTATGCCGACGCACTGCTCCGAGCCGCGCACCGCTTTCTGCTCGACGCCGTCCGCGTGGGGCAGTTGAACGTGACGGTGCCCCGTGGTGAAATGGGGCCGCCGATACGGTCCAACCAATGCCTGCAGTGCCACCTTGGCGTCGAGCGGCAGGAAGGTCAGTTCCAGGGTCGGCGCTTTCCGCACGACCGGCATGTCCTCCAGATGGGCCTGTCATGCGCGACGTGCCACACGCCGTACGAAGCGCATGGCGGCATCACGATCGGGGCGTTGCAATGCGCCCAATGCCACCACCAGGATGCGAAAGCCGGGACGTGCGGCGCCTGTCATGAAGGGGACGGTGGGGCGCCCGTCGCCACCTTTGATCTGCCACAAGGAAAATTCAGCCACGAGCCCCACGTCGGCATCGGCCTGCCTTGCCAGTCGTGCCATCAAGCCGATCCGTCGATGGCGACGGCTCCGGTCAACTGCGACAACTGCCACGCGCCGCACCACCAGCCGACCACGACGTGTCTCTCGTGCCACCAGGGTGGCGCGAAGGCGAAGCACGCGGTGTCCTTTGCGCACTCCGACTGCCGCGCCTGTCACGGAACCAAGGTGGAAGGTGTAACCGAATGGTCGCGCAACGTTTGCACGGTGTGCCACACGGATCGGGTCGAGCACAACGCGCCGGCGGCGTGTCACCTTTGCCATCAGGTCAAGCCGCTGCGAGCGCCGTCCGGGTAGCCGCCCAGCCAGTCCAGCCCAGTGCCGTTCTCGCTAGGTCGGCGACGCGATCTCACGTCGTTCTGTCACTTCCCGCCCAGCTTGCCCCACCGATTCTCACGACCTTGCCCCACCCCCCTCGGGCTTCCTATAGGTGGGGTGGCACGCTGGCCCGCCTCTCCTCGCGAGGGGCGGTGAGACTTTCAGCTAGTGAGTTCGCGCTCCGTCTGTTTGACGTGTCTCTCGGCGACGGTCCCGATATGCGAGTAGACCTCTGCCGGGCCATACGACGATGCGCAGTACGCCGTCACGTCACCGAGATGCGAGGTGAGCGCGTCTGCCGTCTCGAGGATCAGCGGTCGGGCCACGTCCCACGGCAGGCCCATTCTCTCCGCCAGAGAGCGCCAGTCACCGGCCTGGACGTTTCGAACATCCCACGAGCCACCGATCTTCATCGCCAGCGTGCGCTCGAGATGGTCGTACACCACGGTACTGACCAGGTCGTAGAACGGCGCAAGCCGGAGTCCCGCACGAGTATAGAGGAACGCGAGATTCTTGGCGTGCGCGTCCTCGTTGCCGATGAAACAGTTGAAGGCCACCCACCGAAGCAGGTTCGGCAGGTCCCGGGCAGGCAGCGCTGCATGCACACGAACGACGTGCGCGCAAGCGGCGATCCCCGGGCCGCCGTCTCGCTCATACTTTTTGTCCGGCAGGACGCCGCGCATTTGACAGAAATCCTCCTGGTGAACCTTCACACGCCCCGCACCGCCTGACGCCTCGGACATCGGCCGGTCGAATCGTTCGGCACAGGAGACGCGCACAGTTGGCGCTGCCAGTCCGGTCCGCGGGACCAGAAGCCCCGCCTTCTCTGCCAGTGTCGTACAGAACAGTTCGTTCTCCAGCAGTTCCGGGAATTCGGTGATCGGCTGCTTCAGGATGTGGCTGGTGATGCCGCCGCCGAGGGGCAGGACCCACGTACCGTCCGGCCTCCGGAGCAACGCGATCTTTTGTTGTACGCCCGGCAGCGAAAGGCGTCCACGCGTAACGGCCCGACCCAGTTCGGGAGCGCCGGCGGGACTGAACAGCGCTTCGAGTGCGTCGTCGCTCAGGATCCGGTATTCGGGGACGTCGGAGGGGCGCTCGTCACCAGGCCAGATCGACACGGCCCCCGGGCACTCTCCTCCAATCGCACCGAGCAGACCAATGTCATCGCTCGGATCGGTCTCTGCGGCGGCCCGCACCAGCCGCTTGTACGCCTGCTCCGGAAGCAGATTCTGAAAGAATGGAGCGGCCTGACGGTTGCCGTACGGCTCAATCCGTTTCGGCAGAGAGACGGAGACGGCATGGAGGGCGGGGTCGTCGACCGCGTCGGGCGTGTAGGTGAAGCGGATGCCGGACCGGATACGTTCGATGACGCCGATCGGTCGGTCGTACAGGTACACGGAGAACATTATTCTCCTCGGCTGCCGATGCCGGGCAGCCCGCGAGCCGTCACCTCCAACCGGAGACCGAGCACCTCGATGACCCGCAGGACATTGGCGAAGCCGACGTTCGCCCGCTTCCCCTGTTCGACTTCCAAAAGGAGGCGCCGGCTCACACGCGCCAGGGCCGCGACGTCGTCCGCCGTGAGATCGGCTTCGTCCCGCTTGGCTCGAATGCGGCGACCCAGGTCCTCTATCGTACTGATCTTCACGTGGGCCTCCCGTGTTACGTAAAGGGATCTCTGGGGCCTGAACTGGCCAGAGAGTACCCATTATGCTACTCAGCTATTCTGTCGGTTTTTCGATACTTATATCGGAAGAGCTTGGTTTCGCCCGCTACCACCTGCCAATCCATGTTACGTATAGGGTACTACACGGCAGCCACTTGTCAATAGTACCTTATATGTAACATGCACAAGTGTGTTTACAACAGTTAGTTGTGTCAATATAATCTTCATTCGATTCCAGCCACACGATCCTTCGCAGCCAAAAACGCCAACCGTGCTTCCTTTAGGTGGGTGAATGAACCGTCCAGGGAGGCTGAGACCGGGAGTCGACCCGCTACGGCGCCCGGATCGCGGGGCCGACGGGGCGGCCGCCGGCGCGTGCGGAATCGGGATCCGGCCCGAGCGGGATCCCCCAGCGCCTCCGTCGGCTCGTCCACCCCCGGCCTCCAGCCCAACTCCCTGGCCGTCGACGTAGCGCTTCACCGTCTTCCGGTCGTGACCCGTCGCCCGGGCCACCGCCGACCTGCTCTCGCCCCGGCCCACGCGCCGGAGCACGTTCAACACCTCCCACATGGCGACCGCTCGATAAGCCATCTCCCGCACCTCCCTCGGTTGAGGAGGTAGGTGCGCGAAGATGTCCGGGGTCAGTCGTGTGGGGGGTGGGGCAAGCTCGTGAGAATCTCGGCTCTTACCTGGGGCAAGCTCGTGAGAAACTCACCCGCTCAGGTGGGGCATCCTGGTGAGAACGCCTGGGGCATGCTCGTGAGAAATGACAGTTCTGCCCGAAATACTGCTAGCCGTATCTGCCTTGCGATTTCCTTCCTGTACCAAGTAAATTTCATGATTACAAGAGGAAGACGAAGATGTGATTGTATGTCAAGTAACTTGCTGTAAAATAACAATATACTCAATATATGAGAATGCGTACGTGCCATCGTAGCTGATTTGTTTTCTTTGTACAGGAAGGAAAATAAATGGGCGAAATGTCCCGGGAGGTCCTGATTGCACTGCGCCGCATCATCCACTCAGTCGATACGCATTCCCGATCCCTGCTTCAGCGCTGTGGGCTCACCGGACCGCAGCTCCTCCTGCTGCGCGAGATTGGGGACGGGGAGATGTCCGTAGGATTGTTGGCCAAGGCGGTGAGCCTCAGCCAAGCCACGGTAACCGGAGTGCTTGACCGCTTGGAGCGGCAGGAGTTGGTCACGCGGCGCCGCGGTGCCGCTGATCGGCGGCAAGTGCTGGTGCGGGTTACCGGGAAAGGGCAGCGGCTCGCGGCACAAGCGCCCCCGCCGTTTCGCGAGGTGTTTCTCCGACGGTTCGCGGAACTCGAGGATTGGGAGCAGGTCCAGGTCCTCTCGTCGCTGCATCGGGTGGTGGCGCTGATGCAGCCGGAGGGGCTGGGCGTGGGCGCGCTGCTGACCATCGAGGCGCTTCCCGGCGACGGGCCGGACGCGGCGGCGATGTTGCAGGTATGACCGCGGCCGCGAGGGCGGCGACGCCGTTCGTTTTGGCCACCGACCTCGACGGCACCTTCGCCGGGGGGAGCGATGCGGCCCGCGCACGATTGTACCGCCGGCTCGCCGCCCGGACGCACGGCACGTTCCTCATCTACGTGACCGGCCGGCATCTCGACAGTGCACGCGCCCTCGAGGCCACCCTGCATCTGCCCGTGCCTGATGTCTACGTCACAGACGTCGGGGCGACCGTGACGCCGGCCAATCCGGAACGATCGATTGCGCTTCCCGGTCCCCCGTTCGAGGCTCGCTGGCCCGGTCCCACTCCTGTGTTGGCCGCGCTCGCCGAGGTGGGCGACTTCCTGGACCGGCAAGACATTCCCACCGCTCGTCGCGTGTCGTTCTGCGTCAGGGGCGATCGGCCGTTCGACGGGGTCGTCCACGAAGTGCGTCGGCGACTGGTGGGGCTCGATGTGACCGTCGTCGCGTCGGCGGGAACCTATGTCGATGTGTTGCCGGGTGGCGTCGACAAGGGGTCGACGCTCGATCGTCTGCTCGCGTGGCTGGGGATCGATCGGGAGGTCGTCGTCGTGGCGGGAGACACGCTGAACGACGCCGCACTGTTCGAGTTGGGTGTCAAGGGCATCGTCGTTGGCAATGCCGAGCCGGCGTTGCGGGAGCGCGTGGGCGGTGCCGCGCATGTGTATTGCGCCGAGGGCCACGGGGCCGCGGGAGTGCAGGAGGGTCTCGAGGTGTTCGGCTTCTTCAGTGAAGGGAGTGAGGCATGACCACCGATCTCGTCGTCCTCGCACACCGCGAGCCGTACGAGGAGCGGCCCACCGCAACCGGCATCCAACGCGTGCTGAAGACCAACGGCGTGTTCCGCACCCTGGATGCCGTGCTGCGCGAGCGGCGCGGCACGTGGATCGCATGGCGCCAGCAGGATCCGGGGGCGCGTTGGGATGCGACGGTGGACGCGCCGACGGACGAAGCTGGTGCACGCTACCGGATCCGGCGCATCCCGCTCAGCAAGGACGAAGCGCGCCGGTTCTACTACGAGTTCACGTCGACGGCGATCTGGCCGGTGCTCTTCTCGCTGCTCGACCGGGCGCGGTTCACCCAAGACGCGTGGGCGACCTACGAGGAGGTGAACGCGCGGTTCGCCGACGCCGTGTGCGACGAGGCGAGTATCGGGGCGACCGTGTGGATCAACGACTTCCACCTCATGCTGGCGCCCCGGCTGATCAAGCAGCAACGCCCGGATCTGACCCTGGTGCTGTTTTTGCACACGGCGTTTCCGCCGCCCGACACCTTTGCGGTCATTCCGTGGCGTAACGAGCTGCTGGACTCCTTGCTGCACCTCGACGAGATCGGGTTCCACATCCCGTCCTACGCCCTGAACTTCGCGAACACTGCCGAGCGGTTCGTTGGCGCGGTTCCGATGGCACCCGTTGAGGTGGACGTGACCGCCGATCGACCGGCGGTGGCGGTATCTCGCTACCCGAGTCGGCTGGAGTACCAGGGGAGGACCGTGGCTCTCGGCGCGTATCCCGTCGGGGTGGACGTGACGCGCCTCGAGGAGATCGCCTCGGCGCCGGAAACCGAAGCGGCGCGCCGGCGCATTCGGGAGGGCATCGGAGAGGGACGTCTGATTTTGAGCGCGGAGCGGCTGGACTACGTCAAAGGATTCCTGGAACGGCTCGAGTCGTTTGAGCGGTATCTCGAACGTCACCCCAAGGAGCATGGCCGGGTCGCCTTCGTCCAGATCGCCGTGCCAACCCGTACCGGGATGGAGGAATCCCAGGAGATGCGCCGTCTGACCGAAGAGCGCGTCGGCCGGATCAACGGCCGGTTCGGATCCCTCGAGTGGCAGCCGGTGCATTTCTTCCACAAGGCGCTTCCGCTGGACGAGTTGGTCGCGTTCTACCGAGCTGCCGACGTCGCCTGGGTGACCCCCTTGCGGGACGGGTTGAACCTCGTGTCCAAGGAGTATGTGGCGTCCCGTGTCGATGGTGACGGGGTCCTGGTCCTGTCCGAGTTCGCCGGGGCCGCCGCGGAACTGCACGACGCGGTCTTCACCAACCCGTACAGCCCGGACGACATGGATCGTGGCCTCGAAGCGGCGCTGCGCATGCCGGAAGCGGCACGCCGCGCCCGGATGGCGCGCCTCCGCAGCCACGTACGCGAGCGGGACGTACAATGGTGGGCCCGCGCGTTCCTCCAGGACGCGAATCGAGTGGCCGCCGCTCCGGTCGCGCACACGCCCGCCGCCTGACGCGTGCGCGAACTCGGCGCGCTCGATTGGAGCGTGATCGCGGGATACCTGTTGCTGGCCGTTGGTGTGGGCGTCTGGATGTCGCGCTCGGCCGGCCGTTCCCTGGAAGACTATTTCGTCGCCGGACGGTCACTCCCGTGGTGGTGGCTTGGGACGTCCATGGTGGCCACGACCTTTGCCGCCGACACGCCGCTGGTCGTGTCGGGGCTCGTGGCGCGGCACGGCATTGCGGGCAACTGGTTCTGGTGGTCGTGGGCCATTGCGCACGTCACGATGGCAGTGGTCTTTGCCGCCCTGTGGCGGCGGGCGCGGGTGGTGACCGACGCGGAGTTGATCGAACTGCGATACACGGGACCGAGCGCCACCGCGTTGCGCGCCTTCAAAGCGGTGTTCTTCGCCATCGTCATCAACGGCATCGTGCTCGGGTGGGTCATTCGTGCCATGTCGAAGATCTCCCAACCCTTCGTCCATTGGGAGCGGTGGCTTGGTGCGACCGCTTTCGCACGGCTGGACGCCTGGTGGCCCCACTGGATGCTGTTCGGCTCACTCGACGACACGCTCACCGTGCTCGCCTTGTTTGCCCTCATCACGTTCTACTCGTCGTTGGGCGGGATCCGTGGGGTGATGCTCACCGATCTCGCCCAGTTCGCGATTGCGATCGTGGCGAGCGTGACGTTCGCCGTGACGGCGGTGCACGCCGTCGGCGGGGTGGATGGTTTGCTCGTGGCGCTGCACCAGCGGTATCCCGATGCCGACGATCTGCTCGCGTTCGTGCCGCGCTCGGGGTCGGCGTGGCTCCCCGTGCGGGTCTTCCTGGTCTATCTCGCGGTTCAGTGGTGGGCGCAGTATTTCGCGGACGGGAGCGGCTACCTGGCCCAACGATTGGGGACGGCCCGGAGCGACGCAGACGCCGAAGGGGGGGCCATGTGGTTTTGTGTGGCGAATTACGCGTTGCGCACCTGGCCGTGGGTGCTGATCGGGTTGGTGAGCTTGGTGATCTTTCCGCTCGCCGAGAGTGGCACGGGAGAGGGCGCGGCGTTAGTGGCGGCGGATCGCGAGATGGCGTATCCCGTACTCATGGCACGCCTGCTGCCGCCGGGCCTGTTGGGGCTCACGGTGGCGAGCTTGCTCGCCGCGTTCATGAGCACGGTCGACACCCATATCAACTGGGGAGCGAGCTACATCGTGCGTGATCTCTACCAGCGTTTCTTCCGGCCGCAGGCCGACGAGCGCGAGTTGATCCGGGTGGCCCGGTTTGCCGTGGTGGGCATTGCCGTGATGGCTGTGCTGGTCGCGAGCCAGATCTCGAGTGTGGAGCAGGCGTGGAAGTTCTTCGTCGCGATCGGTGCGGGCCTGGGGCTGCCGGCCATGCTTCGCTGGGTCTGGTGGCGCGTGAACGCTTGGACCGAAATCGCCGGCATGGTGGCCGCCGCGGTCGGCGCGATCGTGTTGTACGCCGCGTTTCCGCACGTCCGCGATGAGTACCTGCTCGTTGCCATCGTCGCCATCGGCGCGACAGCGGCGTTGGTCGCCACGTTCGTCACCCGTCCGGTGCCGGAGGCGCATTTGCGGCGGTTCGTGGTGCGGGTCGGCCCGCCGGGCTGGTGGGGGCGGTTCGGTTCCCCGGCGGCCCGGGCTGCCGCCCGGTGGCTTGCCATGGGGTGGCTGGTCGGGAACGCGGCGGTGTTCGCGCTGACGTTCGGAACGGGTTACCTGTTGCTCGGCGCGCGCGGACCAGGTGTGGTGCTCCTCGTGCTGGGCGGGATTGGCGTGTGGCTCACGCTGCAGTGCACCGCCCGCGCTCGGATCCACGCACCAGCGGTGCCGCCGGAGGCGGCGGCGTGATCCGCGTCGTCATCGTCGGGGCCGGGGCGCGGGGCAACCGGGTGTTTGCCGACCTCATCGCGCGCTACGACACAGGATTCGAGGTCGTGGGGGTCGTCGAGCCGGTCGAGGCGAAGCGGCGAGCGTTCCAGCAGCGCTGCCGCGTGCCGGATACACGCGCCCACGCATCGATCGAGGCGTTCCTGGACACGCCCCGCTACGCGGACATCGTGTTCATTTGCACGCTCGACCCGACGCATTACGAGTTGTGTCGGGCCGTGTCGCAGGGTGGGTATGACGTGCTACTCGAGAAGCCGATCGCCACGAACCTGCCGGACTGCCTGGCCTTGCTCGACGTCGAGGCGCAGTGCCGAAACCGTATCCTCGTGGCGCACGTGCTTCGCTACGCGCCATTCTTCCAGACGGTCAAAGCAATCATCGGGTCGGGCCGATTCGGGGCGGTGCGCGACATCCAACTGGCCGAACACATCGGACACTGGCACTACGCGCATTCGTACGTTCGTGGCAGCTGGAACCGCGTCGATCGGTGTGCTCCGATCATCCTCACCAAGTGCTCGCACGATCTCGATCTCCTGCCGTGGTTGGTGGGGGAACGCGTGACCGCCGTGGCCTCCACGGGTGGTTTGACCTCGTTTCGGCGGGAGAATGCGCCGCCGGGCTCCGCCGAGCGATGCGTGGATTGCGGACTCGCGGCCACATGCATCTACGACGCCACGCGGTTTTACGTGAACGATCGCGCCGGCTGGCCGCATGATGTCATCGCGCCCCCGCCGGATTCGATCGAGGCGCGGCGCGACGCGGTGGCGACCGGCCCGTACGGTCGCTGTGTCTGGCGCTGCGACAACGACGTCTGCGACCACCAAACGGTGACGCTGGAGTTTGCGTCCGGGCTCCACGCCACGCTGGGCATGCACGCAAATACCGCGGACAACTCGCGGCGCATCACGGTGTTGTTCGACGAGGCGGAAGTGACCGGGGAGCTCTATCGCCACCAGCTGTCGGTCTCGAAGTTCACCGGCATGCCGGACGTGGAGGACATCGAGGTCGTGCCGTTGCCCGATTTGCGGGATCGACACGGCGGAGGTGACCTCGGATTGCTCCTGGCGTTGCGCGACTCGTTGAACGGGGGAGGAGACCGGGAGATCCTGACCTCGCTGCGTAGCTCGGTGTTGAGCCACGTACTGGCGTTTCTGGCGGAGGACTCGCGTGGAGCAAACGCCGTGAAAATTCCGCTGTCGGAATCGTTCGTCCCCGATCCCCTGCTCGATGGAGCGCGGATCGGCGGCGGCGCCGACTGACGGCGACCCACGCCGCCGGCCGCGAGCCCGGGCCCGCCAGCGACCACTTCGTGGGGGGGGGGCGGCGGCCCTGCCATTCGCGCTTACGCTGCACAACAGCGACTGCGTGTCTGTACCTTGCTGATTCTCGCCGCCCCCCATCGTCGGGTTGGCGTACGGCGTGGGTCAGGGACTGGGCGTGCACCTCGGGAACGGCATGCCGCCGTGCTCGGCTTCGGCGCAGGATTGGCCGCCACCATCCGGACCGAGGTTCGCACGAGCCAACCGTGACCACCCGCGGCTACCCCGGTGGCGACACGGGGATCGGGGAGGTCGAACCCATCTCGGTCGGTCCCACCCACTTCAGATTCAGCACCACCTGCACGAGCACCAGTGTGAACCATGCGCTCACCAGCGGCCCGGCGTCGATCAGCCCGCGCGGCGACGGACTCCACCGTGGTGATCCGCGGCGAGAGCGGGAGCGGCAAGGAGCTGGTTGCCCGGGCGATCCACGCCCACTCCCCGCGCCGCTTCTTTCCCATGGTCACGGTGAACTGCGGATCGCTTGCCGAATCGTTGCTCGAGAGCGAGCTGTTCGGGCACGAGAAAGGCGCGTTCACCGGGGCACAGTACCGCCGCAAAGGTCGCATCGAACTGGCCGACAACGGCACCCTGTTTCTCGACGAAATCGGGGACATCAGTCCCAAGACCCAGATCGACCTCTTGCGGGTGATCGCGAGCAAGCGGTTCACGCGCCTTGGCGGGACGCAGGAGATCGCGTCGGACTTCAGGCTGGTGTGCGCCACGAACCGCGACCTGGAGCGGTTGGTCGCGGACGGGGTGTTCCGCGAGGACCTGTTTTACCGGATCAACGTCTTTGCGATCGAGGTCCCCCCGCTGCGGGAGCGCGCGGAGGACATCCTGCCACTCGCGCGGCACTTCGTGGAGCATTATGCGCGCGCCATGGGCAGGCGCGCGCCCGCCTTGTCGGCGGAGGTGGAAACGCTGCTGCCGCAGCATCGCTGGCCGGGGAACGTCCGCGAATTGGAGAACGCAATCGAGCGCGCGATGGTGGTCGGTGGCGGGGACGTGATCTCGCCCCCGGATCTGCCCCTGGCCGTACACCCGGCGGACGGTGAGCCGCCATCCCAGTCACTCGAGGCGATCGAGCGGGCTCACATCGCGCGCGTCCTCAAGGAGCACGACGGGAACGTCACCCAATCGGCCCGGCTCCTCGGGATCGACCGGGCGACGCTGTATAACAAGATTCGCCGATACGAACTCAGGCGGTAGGCCGTGGCCGGCACGATCGCCCTGGTATATGTCAACGGCTACGTCCCCTCCTGGTCTGCCGATCTCGTCGCCGATGTCTCCTCGGCGTTTGCCGCACCGGTGATACCGGGTGAAGTCACGCTCGATCTCGCGCAGGCGTTCGCGCCGGAACGCCGGCAGTCGCATGCGACCCTGCTGCTCGCGGCGCTCATCCGGCAACGACCCGACAACGCCTCGATGATCGTCGGGCTGACCGCGGTCGACCTGTTCATACCCGTGCTCACGTTCGTGTTTGGGCAGGCGCAACTCGGCGGGCCCGGAGCCGTCGTGTCGACGTATCGGCTACGTAACACGTTCTATGGTCTGCCCGCCGATGACCGACTCCTGCGAGAGCGCGCCCGCAAGGAAGCCGTGCACGAACTCGGGCACGTCCATGGGCTCGTCCATTGTCCCGACTACCGCTGCGTCATGGCCGCGTCAACGAACATCGGTGAGGTCGATCTGAAAGGACCGACCTTCTGCACCGTATGCGCGGATGCGCTCAGGGCGGGTCGGGCGCGCCCGCTCGGGACCGCTGGAGCCGCTGCTCCTCCAGCCAGCGCGCGTACGCCCTGGGATGGTGTTCCTTGAGGTGCCGCACGCTCATCTTCCCGTCGAGCCATACGCGGCTCATCGGGAAGACACCGGGTTTCAAGTGCACGTGATAGAGATGGAGCAGGATGATCGCGGTAAACGCGAGAACCGCCTCGTAGCCGTGAATCAGGACCGCCACGTCGTATACCCACTTGGGAAACAGCCGTAGCACGAACTCGAAGAACCACATCGTGAGTCCGGTCACGATCATCACAATCGTTCCCCAGACCACGGAGAGGTATTCGAACTTCTCGAAGGGGTCGAACTTGTCGTAGGGCGGCGGCTCGTCGACCTTCCCGAGCTGGTATCGGACAAAATGGACCAGATCGCGGAGATCCTGGAGTGTGGGCAACATGAACGTGAAGTCCCGGCGTCCCTCACGGGTCAACAGCGCCCAGCCCACGTGAAACAGCGACAGCCCGATCATCACCGCCCCGGCCAATCGATGGGCGAAGGTCCGGAAGGCGAATCCCCCCTCCACAACCCGCGGCCCAATGCCCGGAATCAGCAGGGGGAGACCGGTGATCAGCAGGACCGTCATCGTGACGATCAGGACATAGTGCTGCACCCGCGCCGCGATCGTGAATCGGACCACGTATAGCTGGTCGAGGTCGGGCTCGTACGGTTGCCACTCAGCCATCGTGGTGTCCCTTCCGCCGGGGGTCGACGACGCGGTGCCGGTACTGGTCGAGCGCGATGAGCGCCGCCCCGTACAGGACGATCCCGCCGACGATCAGGGCGTAGAACCACTGGATGATCCACGCCAGCGTATTGATGTCCTCCCGGACAGACGTGACGTGCACACGCCCCATCGAGACGCCGCTCCCGATGCCCGGATGGCACCTGCCACACGTGGCCACCAGGTTGTTGGGGTTGATCGTCGAGAGCGAATCCGACGACGGCCGGATCTCGTGCGCGCCGTGGCAGCTCTCGCAGTTGGCCACAGTCAGCTCCCCGCTGGCCAGTGCCACCCCGTGAAACGACCCGCGGAACGAGGCCGCCCGCGCGGTCGGGAGATCATATTTTTCATTCAGGTCCTCCCGGTCGTGACAGGCGGCACAGGTTCGGGCGACATGGGTCGGGAACACGCCGGAACTCGTGTCGGTGATGGCGCTGACGGCGTGCTCACCGTGGCAGTCGGTACACGTCGGCACATCGCGATTGCCGGTCGTGAACTCCCGGCCGTGCACCCCGCGTGCCCACTGATTGCGCACACCGACGTGGCAACGCCCGCACGCGTCCGCCACTCCGTCGCGGTTCATGGGTGAAACCGAGTCTGCCACCTGTTCGATGCGGTGCGCTTCTCCTCCGATTCCGTGACAGTCGGTGCACACCGGCGCCACCGTGAGTCCCTTGGCGAGCAGGCCGCGGCCGTGCACGCTGTGCAGGTACGTTCGCACCATCTCCGTGTTTTCCTGCCCGAAGGTCGCCATGCGCTCGGCGTCGGAGTGACAGGTCGCGCAGATCTCGAACTGGGTCATCCGGTAGACGCTCGACGCCGGATCCGTCGGATGCAGGATGTCGTGGCTCGTATGGCAATCGGCGCAGGTGGCCGGAACGGCCCCGGAGCCGTTGAACGGGCGTCCGTGGACGCTCGCCGCCAGGTCGCGTGCCGCGTCCGCGTGGCATCGGCCGCAGGCGACCGGTTGTGCCGCGTCGTGCGGTACCGATGCGATGTCGCGGTGGCACGTCGTGCAGGTGATGCCCGCCGCACCGTGGACGGAATGGGCGTAGTGCGAGGGGTCGACCCGAACCCGCTCGGCGGCCGCCGAGTCGGGCGCCAGCCGCCGCAGCATGGCATTGCTCGCGTGACAGGCCGAGCAGTATTCCTGCGTGGTCGCCGTCCGGGCGAGGCAGACGACGAGGAGGGCCGGCACGACGAACGCCCCGACGGTCGATTTGGCCATTGTTCGATGGTTCGGTCTCACGCCAGCTCCCGGGGCGGTTCGCGTCGTCGCGGGTGCCACACCCGAGCGGAAACTAAGGCGCCGCCGCACGGCCGCCACCGAATTTCCCGTGAGCGTTCCTTTAGGGACCGGGGGAGACGCCCCGAAGCGTGGTCGAGCGTTTACGGTGCCTTAACCGGTTTTTCACGGTTTGCCTGCTACATATCTTGGGGGAAGAGGTGGGGAGGTCGGTGAGGAACCGGATTCGGAAGGGCAACGTGCGGCAGGTGCTTGCAGGGGTCCTCCAGCGCTCGTGGCCGGCGTCGACGTGCGCCGCGTTGTGGTTCGTGCTCGGGTCTCCGGTCGCGATGGCGCAGACCGACGACACGTGCCTCGTGTGCCATGCCAATCCGTCGTTCTTCCAGTCCAAGCCCAACGCGGACGCGTTGGTCGTTACCCCTGCGGAGTTGGCGCGCTCGGTCCACGGGCAACGTGGCGTTGGGTGCGTGACCTGCCACGGCTCCCTCGCGTTTCCCCATCCCGCCGACCGGTCACCGGTGACCTGCGGCGCCTGCCATACGCGCCAGGCACGGGAGCATGCACGGTCGCTGCACGGCCAGGCGACCGCCCGCGGCGATCCGCTGGCGCCGGAATGCGTCGATTGTCACGGGGTGCACGACGTGCAATCACACTCCGATCCCCGATCGCCCACGGCGGTGATGAACGTGCCGGCCCTGTGCGGTGAGTGCCATCACGAAGGGACCGCCGTCTCGCGCACCCGGAACATCCCGCAGGACCGCATCCTCGCGAATTACTCGTTGTCGATGCACGGCGAAGGGCTGTTCCGGCGCGGGTTGACGGTCACCGCCGTCTGCACGTCGTGCCACACGTCACACAATATCCTGCCGCACACCGATCCGGCCTCGAGCATTCACCACGACAACGTCGCCAAGACGTGCACGCAGTGCCACGCGCAGATCGAACAGGTCCATGTCCAGGTGATCGAAGGGCGGCTCTGGGAAGAGGATCCCAACCGCATTCCGGCCTGCGTCGATTGTCACTCACCGCACAAGATCCGCCGGGTGTTCTACGACGCCGGCGCCGCGAACCGCGATTGCCTGGGCTGCCACGGGGATCCGACGCTGCGTGGACTGGCGAACGGCGACAGCGTGTCGCTCTATGTGGATGCGGAGGCGTATGGCGCGGCGAGTCATGGAGGAACCGCGTGCGCGCAATGCCACGCGGACGTGACGCCCGCCCTGGGCGTGGGCCGACGGATGTGTGCCACCTCGGTCGCCTCCAATGTGGACTGTGGTACCTGTCATGCGCTGCCGTCCGAAGACTACGCGGCGAGTGTCCACGGCCGGCTTGCCGCCGAAGGCGACGTGGACGCGCCAACGTGCCTCGATTGTCACGACCACCACGTCACGACGCGGCGGACCTCGCCGGCCTCACCCACCTATCCGCGTAACGTCCCGGAGCTGTGCGCCCAGTGCCATCGGGCCGGTGAGGCGGCCGCGATACGGATGGATCCCGCGCACCAGCGCGTGGTTGCCGGTTACGAGATGAGCATCCACGGCACCGGTCTGATCGAGAGCGGCTTGGTGGTGACGGCCACCTGCTCGAACTGCCACACCGCGCACCGGGCGCTGCCCGCGTCCGATCCGGAGTCCTCGGTGAATCCGAGTCACGTCGCGACGACCTGCGGGATGTGCCACCACGGCATCGAGGAAAGGTTCCGCACGTCCGTCCACTGGCGCGACTCGACTGTCGCCGGCGAACGGGAATATCCGACGTGTGCCGACTGCCACACGTCGCACACGATCAGCCGCACCGATCGCGGCGACTTCCGCCTGATGATGATGGACCAGTGTGGCCGGTGTCACGAGTCGGAGTCGGCGACGTTTTTCGACACGTTCCACGGGAAGGTGTCACGCCTGGGAGACGCCGGGGCGGCGAAGTGCTACGATTGCCACGGCACGCACGATATCCTGCCCGTCACCGACCCGGCATCGACGCTGAGCCGAGCGAACATCCTCGGGACCTGCTCCCAATGTCATGCGGGAGCAAGTCGCCGTTTCACGGGATACTTGACGCACGCCACGCACCACGACCCCGCCAAGTACCCCTTCCTGTTCGTGACGTTCTGGGGGATGACGGCGCTGCTCGTCGGGACGCTCAGCTTCGCGTCGCTGCACACCCTCGGGTGGCTCTGGAGGCTGTCGCGGTCGCCCGAATACGCGCTGGGAACGTTCTGGCAGCGCCGCAGGGCCCGGCGGGCGGCTGGCGCCGACACGCCGGTGGCGGATACGAAGGTCTATCGCCGATTCACGGTGTTCCAGCGCACGCTGCATCTCGTCATGCTGCTGAGCTTTTTCACCCTCGCCTTGACCGGGATGGCGTTGAAGTTTTCCTACATGGGATGGGCGCAGGCGTTCGCGGCAACCCTCGGCGGTTTCGCCACGACGGGGGTGTTGCACCGCGTCGGTGCCATCACGCTGATGGGCGTGTTCTTCGTCCACTTGTGGGACGTGCGGCGCCAGAAACAGGCGTCCGGCAAGACCTGGCTGCGGTTCATGACCTCTGAGAACTCGCTCATGTTCACTCTGAACGACCTCCACGAGTTCTGGGGTTCGGTCAAATGGTTCACCGGGCGTGGGCCGCGGCCGAACTACGGGCGCTATACCTACTGGGAGAAGTTCGACTACTTCGCGGTATTCTGGGGCATGTTCATCATCGGGTCGACGGGCCTGCTGCTCTGGTTCCCCGAGTTCTTCACGCATGTGATCCCGGGATGGACCGTCAACATCGCCACGATTATCCACAGTGATGAGGCGCTGTTGGCGGTGGCGTTCATCTTCACCGTGCATTTCTTCAACACGCACTTCCGGCCGGACAAGTTCCCCATGGATCCGGTGATCTTCACCGGTCGGGTACCGGTGGAAGAACTGCGGCGAGACAAGCCTCGCGAATACGAGGCGTTGGTCGCGGCCGGCAAGCTGGATGACCATCTGGTGGACGACTACCCCGCGCGCGTCGAGCGCGGATTCAAGATATTCGGATTCACCGCACTGGCGATCGGGGTGACGCTCATCGCCTTGATCGTCTACTCGATGCTGTTCGGGTACCGCTAGGACAGGCGAGCTTTGGTGGAGGAGATCGCAACGTGAGGACGCAAGCTGACGTGAACGGGAAACGACGCTGCGGCGGACCAGCCATGGCGGCCCTCGGCGGCCTGCTGTTGGCGATGCCGGCGCAGGCGCAGCAATACTGGATCCGACTGGAGAGTCAGGTCCAGACCGTGGCGTTTCGTGGGGTCCAACCGGACAGCGTGCTGGCCACCGACGTCGTCATCGGTGCGAACGGAGGGCGGTTCACCCGCGGCGGGTTCGCGGTGCGATGCGTGTCCGGGCAAACCTATTGCTCCTTCTTTCGGCCGGGGCAGCGCCGGAGTGGCGGTCCGCTGATGACCACCGCCGATTTCTCCGTGTGGGGCCTCGGCGTGGAGGGACTGCGGTTCAAGGGTCGCAGTCGCCTGGGGGTCGACCTCGGCGACAGCGACGTCTGGCCCGGGACGGATCCCGCCGTACAGTTGATCGAAGGGTACCTCGAGTACGCCAAACCTCGCGTGACCGTCCAGGCGGGTCGTACGCATGTCATGTCACGTTTCGGCTACACCGGGTTCGACGGCGCCAAGGGGACCGCACGGTTCCTGCGCGGTGCGGTCACGACGACGTTGTATGGCGGATGGGGCTTGGCCTACGGTGTGGCGCTGCCGGTATCGAGTCCGGCCCTCAACCCGCTCGACGAGTTCCAGCCGCGGCGCCGTCAACTCGTGGCGGGTGGCGATGCCGCGTGGGTACTGCCGTGGATGCGTGGCCGGGTGCTGTACGAGCGGCAGGTCGATCCGCAATCCGACGCCTTCGTGTCGGAACGTGCGGGCATCGACATGGTGGTGCGACCGCCGCACGGCCTGACCCTCAGTGGCGGAGCGGATTACGATCTCACCAGTGGCTGGTGGGGCAGCGCCGAGGCGACGGTGGGCTGGTCGCCGGTGCAGGCGCCGGCGTCCGGCCGGGTGGGAGCCCGTCGCTACCGACCACACTTCGAGCTGTGGACCATCTGGGGCGCGTTCAATCCGGTACCGTACCGCGCCCTGTTCGGGTCGGTGTCCGTGGTGCCCTGGCAGCCGATTCAGCTCCGTGCACGAGCGGAGACCTACGCGTTTGACGAGACCGAGACCGACATCGCGCTGGTGGACGTCGAACGGACCGGCTGGCGGGTTGGACTCGGCACGACCTTCCGCCGCAATCGGGCGCTCGGCGCCAGCGTCGACTACCACATTGAATTGGGGCCCGGCGCCTCGTCCCTCGGATTCGACGGACGCGTGACGTGGAGCCCGATCGACGACCTCGACCTGACCGGGAGCGTCGCGAATCTGAAACGCGCGTTGGAGTTCCGGTTCAACGACGCCGACGTGTGGCAATACGGCGCCGCGGTCGAGTACTCGGCCACCGAACGGCTGCGCCTGTACGGGGGCGCTTTTTACTACGATGAGCGTCGCGACCGGGGTGATGCCGCCTCGTTCGCGTGGAACCAGGTTCGGGCGCACGCCGGTCTCCGGGTGGTGTTGGGCTCGCCGGCGGATCAAGGGTCGATCCACCCGGCCATCCTCAGGGTGCCGGAAGGAGGCGGGCGATGAAGCCGATCGCGGCGGTCCTGGCCCTGCTGTCCCTCACGGCGATCCTCGCCGCGAGACCCAGTCCTCAGGCTTTCGATCATGAGCGCCACGCGCGCCTGTTCCCGTCGTGCGATCAGTGTCACGCCGGGGCGACGACCGCAGGCGCGGCCCTGCTGCCGAGCCCGGCCCAGTGCGCGGTGTGCCACAACGATCAGATCCGCCCGCGGGTCGACTGGGCGCCGCCGGCCGAGCCGCGTGCCGGCAACTTGCGGTTTACGCACGACGCCCATCCGAAGCTCCCCTGCGCGATGTGCCACAACACGGCCGGTGCGGAGCGCATGCAGGTGCAGCGTACCGTCATCACCAGCTGTCTCGGCTGTCACGCCGGCGGGGCCGCCCACCTCGAGGCGCCGGACGCCGTGTGCGGGACCTGCCACGTTCCGCTCGCCCGGGCCGATCGGCTGCAGGAAGAGGATATTGCCGGACTGCCGAAGCCGCCCTCGCACGACTCGGCCGGGTGGCCCACCGGTGCCCACGGCGCCACCGCATGGGACGAAGCGAACCAGACCGTGGCGACCAGTTGCGCGACCTGTCACGCGCGGAACTTCTGCGCGACCTGTCACGTCGATGCGCCGGAGCAGCCGGCCATTCAGGCGTTGGAGGCCGATCCCCGCTCGCTGGTCTTGCACGCTGAACTGGTTCCCCCTGCCAGTCATGCGGAAGGGAGCTTCATCGGCGCGCACGGCGCCATGTCGCGGCCAGGCGGGATCGCGTGCCGGACCTGTCACGCCCAGGAGAGCTGCCGCACGTGCCACACCGGCTTGCCGGGCATCACCGACAGTCTCGCGGTCCGCGGGGACGGGCGGGCCGCGGGTGCGCAAACCAGGCGCCGCGCGCCCGCCAATCACACGCCGGAATGGAAGGAACGCCACGGGGTCGAGGCCGCCGCGCGGCCGGAAACCTGTGCGACCTGCCACGTGCGCCAGGACTGTCTCGACTGCCACCGGCCCAGCGCGGCCGCCGCGGCAGGCTACCACCAGCCGTTGTTCCTGGCGCGTCATCCGGCGGCGGCATACGCGCGGCAGAGCGACTGTAGCGATTGCCACAACGCCGGGCAGTTCTGCGCCACCTGCCATCAAGCGGCGGGTCTGGTGGCGACCGACGTGTTGGGGGCCGCGTATCACGACGCCAAACGGGTCTTTATCTTCGGGCATGGTGAAGCGGCAAGGCAGAGCCTAGAAAGCTGTGTGTCCTGTCACACCGAACGCGATTGCCTCCTCTGTCACTCCGTCGTGCGAGGACGTGGGTTCAATCCGCACGGTCCGGGATTCGACGCCGATCGTTTACGGCGGAAGAACGCCCAGATGTGCACGGTCTGTCACGGTGCCGCGATTCCTCGCGGCAACTAGGAGACGGATCTTCACGATTGCTTCATGACACGTTGGTTGACGCGCAGATTAACTTTGGGATGAGCGCGAGCAGGAGGTGCCGAGTGGTGCCGGCGTTCGGGGCTAATACCGCATCGACTCGATAGTGAAGGGGGCAGCATGAAGCGTTCTGGTGTCGCAGCAGGGCTCATTCTGGTCGCGGTGGCCGTGTCGGCCTTTGCGCAGCAGGCGGCGAAGCCGAAGCCAGTGTCGCACGACCTCGCCGGGCGGGCCCAGTGCCTGATGTGTCACGGCGGGACCATGGAGGGTATTCCGGCCGCTCCCGCCTCCCATGCAGACCGCCCGAACACCGTGTGTTTGTGGTGCCACGCCAAGGACGCGGCGATGCAGACCAAGGACCCCAAGGTGATCCCGCACGACCTCGCGGGACGCGATCAGTGTTTGATGTGTCACAGCGGGGCGATGGAGGGCATTCCAGCCGTCACGCCGGATCACGAGGGTCGGGACGTGAAGTTCTGCGGGATGTGCCACAAACCCGCTGGCTGACGGTCTCGTCGGCGAGGTGTACAACCGAGGCTGCGGCGCAAGTGCGCCGCGGCCTTTCTATGTATCGGTGGGGTCTCTGCGGCCGCCAATGACGAGACCGAGCAACCCGACGATCAGTACGACGGGTGCGGCCCACGCGGTCAGCCGTTGCGCCCAGCGCAGCCATGCAGGGTAATCACTCACCCCCGAGAGCACACGAAGCACCAGCCACACCGCCGAGAGCACGACCCCGAGCATGAACACGCGAAGCCACGTGGCGCGACGCGCGTAGCGGGCCAGGGGGAAGCTGCACTCCGGGCAGACCTCACCCTGTGGGGGCACCCAGATGAACGACCAGCGCTTCCCCGGACCGCTTTCCCCGGACGGCTCCGCGTCCGGCGCGAGGATGGTCGGAACGACGTGCTTGCCGCAGGCCGGGCATTTGACGGTCGCGAGCGCGTTACTGATGCGATTGCTGAGCCGACTCATCGAGTGCTCCTCCGCGACGGCGGGCTAGGCCGTCGGGTTTGCGGTGTACCCCAGGTAGGTCAACACGACGATGTAGACGATGATGCCGATACCGATCCAGGTGAACAGCTTGCTCGGTTCACCACGCGCCGTCCGGCGGTCGATGAACGGAATGAGCAGCAGAAACAGCCCCGCGACGCCAAATCCCAGGATCCCGACGATTTCACCTTCGATGCCGAGGATGTGCGCCGGGAGGTACTTCAGGGTCTGGAACATGAACATGAAGTACCACTCGGGCTTGATCCCTGCCGGCGCCGGCAGGAACGGATCTGCCTTTTGCCCTAGTTCGGCGGGGATGTAGGCCGCGAGTGCTGTGAGCAGCAGGAGCGCCGTGAGCCAGCCGACGAGATCTCGGAGCAGGAAGTTCGGTACGAACGGCATCACGCGCTTCGTGCCGGCGTCACGCTCCACGCTCAGCGGGACGCTCATCCCCTGTTTCTGGACGAGGAACAGATGCAACCCGAGGATCGCGATGGTGATGCCGGGCAGTACGGCGACATGGAAGGCGTAGAACCGCGTGAGCGTCGCGCCGGTTACGTCCTCACCACCACGCGCCACACGAAGCGCGAAGTCACCGACGATTGGGACCGCGCCCGTGATCTCGGTGCCAACGCGCGTGGCAAAGTACGCTAGTTCGTTCCACGGCAGGAGATAGCCGGTGAAGCCGAAGGCCATTGCCAGTCCCATCAGGACGACGCCGGATACCCACGTGATCTCGCGCGGCGGGCGGTACGCCTTCACGAGCAGTACGCTGAACAGGTGCAGGAACAGCATGAAGACCATCAAGTTCGCCGCCCACGAGTGGATGGATCGAACCAACCACCCGAACTCCACCTCGGCCATGAGGAACTGGATCGACTCGTAGGCCTCCTCCGCGCTCGGCCTGTAGTAGAACAGCAACAGGATCCCCGTGCTGACCTGCACGATGAACAGGAAGAGCGTCATCCCACCGAGGTAGTACCAGATCGTGTGCTTGTGGACCGGGACGTCCTTCTTCTTCGCGAGCTTCCCGAGCACAGCGAGGCCGAGCCGATCGTCGAGCCATCCGACGCCGTCGAGCAGCCTCTGCCGAAGATCCATCATCTCAGCTTCCCTTGCTGACGACGATCTGATCGTCGCGAACGTTGACGGCGTAGCGCTCGAGCGGAACCGGCGGCGGCCCTTCGATATTCTGCCCGTTGAGGTCGAAATGCCCGTTGTGACACGCGCACCAGATGTGCCCGATGTCGTCGCGGTATTGCACGATGCAGCCTAGATGGGTGCACACGGCCGAGTACGCCCGGAGTTCGCCGCCCGGTGTCCGGACCAGGATGCCCGCCCGACTGCCGAACTTGAAGATCTCAGCACCGTTGGGCGGAATGTCGTCCGGCGCAAACGGCAGCGTGACCGCGGTCGCGGTGGACTCCCCGGTTTTGGGCGGGACGAGGTAGCGGCTCGTCGGATACACCACCGAGACGATCAGCCCCCCGAAACTGGTGCTGAGCAGCCACGTGGTCAGTGATCGACTGAGAACCCAGTCGATGAATCTTCGACGTGACGCTAACGGCGCAGGACGGTCCGCGGGCATCAGTGTCCTCGTTCAGATGATAGGCGTATCGCGCTCGATCTGACGGATCTTGAGCACGAGCCCGAGAATGAACAGCACGATGATCGCACTGGAAACGCCCAGTCCGACCCGCCGGAACCGCAACTCGTCGAGGGCCGACACCCCTCGGACGCGTGCAGTCGACGTGACTTCGAGTCCTTCGCCGACGTGCAGCCGCACGGAGTCGACGCTGAAGCTGTGTATGGCGGTGCGCGCTTGCAGCATGTTGTTTTGCGCGCCGCGGAGGTCGAACAGCGCCTCGCTGACCTCCATGCCGGCCCGCTCGGCGGACGTGAGCAGTGAATCGGCGACCGCGAAATCGCTCACCAACGAATCGATGAGTCGTCGCATGGAGGCGGCGACTGCGCCACCGCCGACCTCGCTGGTGTGGCAGCGACGGCAAACGGCTCCTTCGCCGAGCCCGAGCATGCGGTCGTCGGCCGCCTGAATCTCATGGTTGCCGTGACAGGTCGCGCAGCCGGGGGCGCCCAACATCGAGAGAATCTGGGAGTGCCGGCTGTTCTTGAAGTAGTCCGCCATGACCGAATGGCACTGCCCGCAGACGTTCCCGACCCAGTCGACGTTCGGGGGCGCGGCGCCGTGATTCCCGTGGCAGTCGTTGCAGGTAGGCGCCGAGAGGTCGCCCCGATCCGACAGGACCTCGTAGTGGATGCTGCGCTGGTACAGCGCTACCTGGTCGATCTTGATGTCGTACGACGCCATGTGCTCCGCGCTGGCGTGGCACGCGCCACACGTGGTCGCCACGTTCGCCGGGTGCACGCTGGACAGCGGGTCCGATGGCGGCCTGATGTCATGCGCCGGATGGCAACTCACGCACGTCGCCACGTTGGTATCGCCAAACGCGGTCAGCCGCTGTCCGTGTACCGACGTGACGTATTCCGCCACCTGGTCGACGCGGAGGCCCGGGTTGTACTGACGCATGAACGCCGCGTCCGAGTGGCAGCGCCCGCAAACCTGCAAGACGGTTTGGCCGGTGGGCTTGCCCATGAATCCGCGCGCCGGGTCCATGCCAGACAGGCCGGGCGCCGTCGGGTCGCCGCCGTGGCACGCGACGCAACTGAATCCGCGCTCCGCGTGAATGTCGTCGGCAAACGCCTTGACCGGATCGGAAAGCCGTTCGACGGGCATGATCTCATGACAACTCACGCAGTTGTTGGTAGGCGTGTCCTGGGCGGCGAGGTTACGCCCTGCGCCTCCACCGCCCAGCGCCGCCACCGGTACGATCCACAGAAGCCGCCGCCGTCGTGTCATCAATGGCGTCCCGTCGTCAGAAGAAAAGCCGTAATGTCCGCCACGTCCGTCGATCGCAGCACCGGCCATGCAGCGCTGGAGACATTCTCCGCCGCCGCAAGGTGGTTCCAGAGGACCGCGATGACCGCGGCGCGGTCGTTCAACCCGCGCGTCCTCGTGAAATCATCCACCGCATGACATCCGAGGCATCCCAGGGGACCGAGGCGTTCGCGGCCGCGCCCGGCGGATCCCTCGTTGGTGAGGTATCGGACGGATGCGAGGTACGCGACCAGGTCGGCCATGTCACCAGGACCGAGTTGCGGCACGTCGATGCCGGCCTCCCGCATCACTTGGGTCATGCCGGGGGCCTTGTTCCACATTCGCGCCGCGAAGTCGAGCAAGTTGCGCGGCGGTCGCGTCCCCAGGTCGGGGGCACGGGTCCCGCCCTGGCCCCGAATACTGTGGCAGTTGGCGCATCCCTTGGCTGCGAACAGCGCCCGCCCGGCGGCCGGTCGGCGCGGAAGTACGTACACCCCGCCGACAGGCGGTTGGCTCGACCGGGAGCTCAGGTACGCGACCAAGTCGTTCAGCTCGCGGTCGGTGAATGTCGGCCGCCGTATCCCGAGTTGACGCATGGCGGTAGCCATCGCCGGGCCGTGGTTCCACAGGGTGGTCGCCACCTGGATCGGCGCACGGTGTCCCAGCCCGTCCAACGCCGGCCCCACCACGCCGCCCATGCCGCCGGCCTGATGACAGGCGATGCACGCCTTGTCCGCGAAGAGTCGCCGCCCGACGGCCGTGTCGCCGGCGGGGCTGAAGTACCCCGCCCACGACAGAAACGCGACCAGATTGCCGGCGTCCCACGGCGCGAGCCGAGTCGGCTCGACGCCTGCGGCGCGCATCTGCCCCACCATGCCCGGCAGATGGTTCCACATGGCGGCGACGAATGCGAACACCGATCGTTCGGCCTCGGCACGCGCGAGGTCGGGGCCGGCGGTTCCGCCGATTCCGTTGATCGCATGACACTGCACGCACCCCTTGCCGCCGAAGACGCGGGATCCCGCCATGACGTTCTGCGCGAGGCCCTCGCCCTCCTGCGCCGCCAGCGGCATCGCGGCGGCCAGGAAGAGCAGTAGCACACCCGGCGCCGCCCAATGTGCTGGGATGGCGAATCGCATGGATGCGGCGGCGGGGTCCGCGCGGCGTGTGCTCACAGGTTCACAGTCTGGACTGGGCAGCCTCGCATGTCCAGCGGCGCACGGTTGCGCACGCCCGAGGCGAGGAACGATGCACCCTAGGTGGCGAATGTTGAAGAGACCGTGAAGGTGTCATGAGGGGACGTCTGAGAGCCGGCCGGTCGAGTTGACGGATGCCGATGCTCGGGCCATCCTATCTTGGTCATTCCGGGGCTCTCGCGACGGCGAGGGCCGGCATCGGACGTCTCCACCGGCTCGGGAAATGAGGTGAGTGAACATGGGATGGTCGCGGAAAGCGGGTGCCCTCATCGTGACGCTGGTGTGGGTCGGCGGTTGCGGAACGGAGACAGAATCCGGTGCCATGTCGGATCAGGCCGGCGGCACGGCGCAGATCTCCGACCAGTTGCTCCTGGCGTCGGTGAAGGTGGGGCTTCCGCCCGAAGGGGTGACGCGTGCCGACTTGCCTCAGCCCGAGTCACAGGGGGCGGTCCTGCTCGAGCGGTTTTGCACTGGATGCCACGCCTTGTCCAGTCCCGGCAGCCACTCCGCCACCGATTGGCCGGGGGTCGTGCGCCGGATGTGGCTGCGGACCGAGCGGACGGCCACCAGCTTCGGCGTGCCCGTTCCGGAGACCGCCGAGCGACTCGTGATCATGCGGTATCTGCTGGACAATGCGCTGCGGGTCAGCGCGGGATCGCTCCCGATGGGCGCGGGTCTCAGCGCGTTTACCGCGACCTGCGCACGGTGCCACGAACTGCCGGACCCGTCGCAGCATTCGCGACAGGACTGGCCGGCCGTGCTGCTGCGCATGGGCGGTCACATCGAGTCGATGTTGGGCGAAACGCTTCCGCCCGCGCAGATGCAGCAGATCTCCGCCTACCTCGAAGGGGCGTCGGGTAGCGCGCAATAAGGGCTTCGGCTTGGCGCGGCGTCGGTGCATGGGCTCCTCCCTCTCGGGGGGGAGCCCATTGTCTTTGCAGGGGCGGCGGAACGTCCGCGATCCCGATCTGTTTACTAGCGTATAGATCCATGACAACGGTCGCACGCGTTTCCGCCGTTTCGACCGTCCTGCTCCTTGGCATCTGGTTGCCAGCTTCACCGGCCGATCCGATGTTGTGCGCGCCGTCGTGCGCACTCCGCCGACACACCGCGGCCGCGATCGCCGGGAGCGTCCCCTTGCATCCTCCTCGCGCGCCTCCCATCGTCCGTGCGTCTCGTCACGAGAGGGGAAGGCGTGCGTGTTGCAGCCGTCTGTTGCCTGTGTGCCGTCGCCTGTCGCCCGGAGCCGATCCCTGTCGACGCCGGCGCGGATCCGTTTCCGGAACCGTCCATCGCGTTTGCCCCACGTGCCTACGATGCACGACACGTGCTGACGCCGCCTGCCATCGACGGGTTACTGACCGACGTGGCGTGGACCGATGCGCGCTGGACCGAGGAGTTCGTCGACATCGAAGGCCCGCTGCGGGCCTCGCCGCGATATCGCACGCGCGCGAAGATGGTGTGGGACGATCGGTACTTCTACGTCGCCGCGTGGCTCGAGGAACCGGACCTCTGGGCCACGCTCACCGAACGCGATGCGGTCATCTATCAGGACAATGATTTCGAGGTGTTCATCGATCCGGACGGGGACACGCACGAGTACTACGAACTCGAGATCAACGCGCTGGGCACCGAATGGGATCTGTTCCTCGTCAGGCCGTATCGCGACGGGGGTCCGGCACTGCATGCCTGGGACATCCCCGGTCTCCGCACCGCCGTCGGACTCCACGGCACGCTCAACCGGCCCGGCGACCGCGACAGCGGATGGACGGTGGAAATCGCGTTCCCGTGGAGTGCGCTGCGCGAGGCCGCCGGCCGGCCCACCCCGCCCAACCCCGGCGATCGCTGGCGGGTGAACTTCTCGCGGGTCCAGTGGTGGCTCGACGTGGAAGACGGCGCGTATCGCAAACGCGTCGATACGTCCGGTTCGCCGCTCCCCGAAGCCAATTGGGTGTGGTCGCCGCAGGGCCTGATCAACATGCACTATCCCGAGATGTGGGGATTCGTGCGCTTTGTCGGTGCGGGCCACATGGTCCCCGAGCAGCGGGACGACGTGCTGGATCGAGGCGGATGGGCGTTGCGGCGGCTCTACTATGCGGAACGCACCTACTACGCGCGGTTCGGTCGCTACACCACCGATCTCGCTGCCCTCGGAATGACCGCGTCCCCCAATGGCGTACCGTGGCCGCCACGGATCGACGCCATCACGGCCTGGTTCAGCGCCACGCTCGTCCTTGATGCCGACACGCTGACGATCACCACCGACGGGCGCGCGCGGTGAACCTCGCCCCTGTCGATTGGGCCATCATCCTGGTCGTGATGGGGGTCCTGGTGGCCGGCGCCCTGATCAGCCGCATCCACATGCGGAGCGTCGCGGACTTCCTGGCGGCCGGTCGCAGCGCGGGACGATACCTGCTGGCCGTCTCGCAGGGCATCGCGATGCTCGGCGCCATCTCGATCATCGCGTACCTCGAGCAGAACTACGTTGCCGGATTTCCGTTGACGTGGTGGGGGCTCACGATGGCGCTGGTGGTGCTGACCGTGACCGCGTCGGGTTGGATCATCTACCGCTTCCGTCAGACCCGCTGTCTCACCTTGGCGGAGTTCTTCGAGCGTCGCTACAGTCGGCGATTCCGCATGTTCGCGGGGACGGTCGCGTTCGCCGCCGGCATCGTGAACTTCGGGATCTTCCCGGCGGTTGGGGCGCGGTTCTTCATCAACTTCATCGGCCTGCCGGCCTCGACGTCGTGGTTGGGGTTGCGCGTATCGACGTTTCCCGTGGTCATGCTCGTCCTGCTGTCGCTCGCGTTGTTCTTCGTGTTCTCCGGCGGCCAGATCGCCGTGTTGATCACGGATTTCATCCAGGGAATCTTCGTGAATGTCGTCTTCATCGTGATCGCCGTCTTTCTGGTCGTCATGGTCCGGTTCGACCGTATCGGGCAGGCGCTTGCGACGGCGCCGGCCAACGCGTCGCTGATCAACCCGTTTCAGACCGGGGAGGTGCAGCATTTCAATCTCTGGTTCTTCCTGATCGGCGTCCTGATCTACGTCTACGGCGCCATGTCGTGGCAGGGGACGCAAGCGTACAACACGTCGGCGACCAGCGCGCACGAGGCCAAGATGGGTCTGGTGCTGAGCAACTGGCGGATCATGCCGCAGGCGATCTTCCTGCTCGTCGTGCCGGTGGTGGCCTACACCGTGTTGCATCACGCCGCGTTCGCCGACCAGGCGCTTCGGGTGCAGGGGCTGCTCGACCAGGAACCGTCCGCCGTGATCCAAAACCAGCTCCGCGTGCCCGCCGTGCTGGTCGCCGTGCTGCCAACCGGCCTCACGGGGGCGTTTGCCGCCGTCATGCTGGCGGCGTTCATCAGCACCCACGATACGTATCTCCATTCCTGGGGGAGCATCCTGGTCCAGGACGTGATCATGCCCTTTCGGGCCACGCCGTTCTCGCCCGCGCAGCATCTTCGCGCGCTCCGCTGGGCGATCGTCGGTGTCGCCGCGTTCATCTTCGTGTTCAGCCTGCTGTTCCAGCAGAGCCAGTACATCTTCCTGTTCTTCGCGATCACCGGCGCGGTCTTTTTCGGCGGGGCGGGCGCCGTGCTGATCGGCGGCCTGTATTGGCGCCGGGGAACGACCGCGGCAGCGTGGAGCGCGATGGTGACGGGGTCGGGGATCGCCCTGGGCGGGATCATCGTCCATCAGCTCGAACCGGGGTTTTTCATTGACGGCCAGATGTTTTCCGGCATCGCGATTGCGGGTGCCGTCCTGGTCTACGTGATCGTGTCGCTGCTCGGCAGAGAGCCGCCGTTCGAGTTGGACCGGCTGCTGCATCGTGGCGCGTTCGCCCTCCCCGACGAGACGCACGTGGTCGATCCGGCGCCGCCTCGCTTCATGCAGGCCGTCGGAATGGGTCGGGAGTTCACCCGCGGGGACCGCGTGATCTACGTCGTCAGCTTTGCCTGGATCGGCGCCTGGGTGCTGGTGTTCCTGCTCGGCACGATCATCAACCTGCGCGGTGACGTGTCCGACGGAGCCTGGATGGCGTTCTGGCGCGTCTACGTGTACATCCAACTCGCCGTGTCGGCCGGCGTGGTGCTGTGGCTGGCCGCGGGTGGTATCGTCGATGTGCGATCCATGCTGCGGCGACTCAGAGAAGGGCGCCGCGATCATACGGATGATGGCTTTGTGGCCGACCGGTCAGGGAACGTCCCATGACGCTCGTGCGCCACGTCGGGAACCCGATTATCACTCGGGTCCACATTCCGGCCCTGTCGCCCCATTTCACCGACGTGACGTCGGTCTTCAATCCCGGTGCCGTTCGGCGCGACGGCGCCGTACACCTGATGCTGCGCGTGCAGAGCCGCGGCCGCGAGACGGCGCTGGTGATGGCGAGGAGTCGTGACGGGGTGGCGTTCACCCCGGCACGGGAAGCGGTGCGTTTTGACGGCATCGAGCGGTTGGGCGAGCGCCTGTTTCACGTGTACGACCCGCGCATGACCGTACTGGATGATACGGTCTACATCATGTTCGCGGCGGACACCGAGCGAGGATGCCGTTTGGGTCTGGCGCGGAGCCAGGACCTCGTGGCCTTCGAGTTCGTGGCACTGGATGACGCGGGCGATGTCCGGAACGGCGTGCTGTTTCCGCAGCGCTTCGGGGACAACTACCTGCGGCTCGACCGCCCCAATCGTCTGGCGTTGACGGCGGGACCCACGTCGGGAGACGAGATCATGCTGTCCCGGTCGGCCGACCTGGTGCATTGGGAGGCGGTGGGACCGGTCATGCGGGGGCGGCCGCACGCGTGGGACGAACGCATCGGGTCGGGACCACCGCCCGTCAAAACGCGCGACGGTTGGCTCCACCTGTACCATGGGGTCGCGACCCATTTCGCGTCCACGAACGTGTATCAAGCCGGTGTGGTGTTGCTCGATCTGGACGATCCGACGCGCGTGATCGCCCGCGGCCGCAACAACGTGCTGGAGCCGCGCGAACCGTATGAGCTGGTCGGGCAGGTCCCCAACGTCGTGTTCCCCAGTGGGATGATCGTCGAGCGGGTTGACGATGACGGCTACGCCGAGCCGGACAGTCGTGTGCTCCTCTACTACGGCGCCGCTGATACGGTCGTGGGCCTCGCGACATCCACGGTGGCCGACCTGCTCGCCGCCTGCCGGTTGACATGACGACCAACCCACCTCGCCTGGCCGTCGTCGTCTCCCATACGCACTGGGATCGGGAGTGGTATCTCAGTTTCAGTCGCTTCCGCACGAAACTGGTGGCGGTGGTCCGGCAAGTGCTCGACGCGCTCGAGGACGAAGAGGGGTTTGCGCACTTCCTGATGGACGGGCAGGCGATCGTGCTCGAGGACTACCTCGCCATTCGCCCCGAGGACGAGGCGCGCATCCGCCGCCTGGTCGAGGCCGGCCGGCTGTCGATCGGGCCGTGGTACGTCCTGCCGGACGAGTTCCTGATCAGCGCCGAGGCGCACGTCCGCAACCTGATCATCGGCCATCAGGTGTGCCGGCGGCTCGGGGGCGCGCAGAAGGTCGGCTACATGCCCGATTCGTTCGGCCATATCGCGCAGATCCCTCAGATCCTGCGGCGCGCCGGGATCGACGCGTTCGTCTACACGCGCGGCGCCGGCGACGAAATCGAGCGACTTGGCTGGGAGTACCGCTGGTGCGCGCCCGATGGGAGCGCCGTGACCGCCATCAACCAGTGTGAAGGCTATTGCAATGCGGGCAGCCTCGGCCTCGATGAAGGGTGGCAGGCCAATACCATCCGCGAAGTCCGGCCCGCGACGGCGGTGAAGCAGGTCCGCACTCTGTTCGACAAGATGGCGCCGCGCGCGAACGGCGACGTCTACTTGATCAACAACGGTTGCGACCACCTGCCGCCACAGGCCGGGTTGGCAGCCATCCTCGCGGCGCTCGCCGACGCCTTTCCGGACACCACGTTCCGGCACGGGAGTCTGACCGACTACCTGGACGCGGTCCGCGAAGCCCGTATCGCCGTTCGCGAACATGCCGGCGAACTCCTGGGTGGCAAGGATCAGTTTGCCTTGCCGGGTGTCTGGTCCGCCCGCATGTACCTCAAACAGTGGAACGACCGCGCGCAGTCGCTGCTCAGCGCCTACGCCGAACCGATCTCGGCCTATGCGCGTTTTATCGGCGATCAGGCGTACCAGGCGGGACTCATCGGCTACCATTGGAAGCTGCTGCTGCAGAACCACCCGCACGATTCGATCTGTGGCTGTAGCATCGACGATGTGCACCGGGACATGATCCCGCGTTTCCGCGCCGTGGTCGACACGGCGGAACAACTCGTGGCCGACCACCTGGTGGGGTTGGCGCCGACGTTCGCGACAACGGCCGACCGAGACGGCGAGACCGCGCTGTGCGTGATGAATCCGTTACCGGTCGACCGCACCGCCGTGATCGAGCGGCTGGTCGTGCTACAGCCGCCCGGCGTCGATCCCGACGCGCTCGAGGTCGTGGACCAGGACGGCCGGCCGGTGGAAAGCGCGTTGCTCGACGCGCAATTCGTGGAACGGTTCTGGGGCGTCGACTACCGCACGATCCTGTTTGGCGAACGCGGGGTCGCCCTGTTTCAGTCCTATCGCGACCGGTTCCCCGAGCGGATCGTGCGCGACGCGTCGCGACGTGACGAGAGTGATCAGTTCGTCACCCTCCAGTTCATCGCCACGGTGCCCGCACTGGCGCACCGCGTGTATCGAGTCCGCATGCGGCCCGGTCCGGCGCCCCTGTCCCGCGCGCCGCTGGCGACCGCCGGCCACGTGCTCGAAAACGCGTGGCTTCGCGTCACCGTGCGTGCCAACGGCATGCTCGATCTGGTGCACAAACCCACGGGGCGCGTCTACCGGGGGCTCAACCGGCTGGTGGATGTGGCGGACGCCGGAGACGAGTACGATTTCGCGCCGGCCGACGTGCCGCGTGACGTCACGAACGACGAGGTGCGGGGTGACGTGCGGGTACTCGACGACACGGGGCTGCGGGCCCGCGTCGAGGTCCGGTTCGCGCTCGACCTGCCCGAGTGCGTCACGGCCGACCGCCGGGGGCGCGCGCGCCGGTCGGTGTCCTGTCCGGCGTGCATGATCGTGACCGTCGATCGCGACCGGGCGCTCGTCGATATCGATCTCAGATTTGACAACCGGGCGCGCGATCATCGGCTGCGCGCCGAGTTCCCGACCGATCTCCGCACCGACGCGTTGATCTCCGATGGCCACTTCTACATCAACGCGCGGCCGATCGACATCCCCAACCGGCCCGCCTGGGTGCAGCCTCCCTCCGGCACGTATCCCCAACAGGACTTCTCCCTGCTCCACGCCGATGGATCCGGCCTGGCCGTGCTCAACCGCGGCCTCCCGGAAGTGGCGCCCATGCGCTTGCCCGGTGGCGCGGCTGGCATCGCGCTGACGCTGCTGCGGGCCGTTGGGTGGCTGTCGCGCGATGACTTTGATACGCGCCGCCGTCGTAACGCGGGCCCGACGATCGCCACGCCGGACGCACAGTGTCTCGGCGAACAGCGCTTTCGCTACGCCATCGTCCCGTTCGGAGACGAGGCCGCGGCGCGTATCAAGGCTGCCGCGTCGGAATGGCGGACCCAGATGGCCAGTGTGCAAGGTGTCGAGGACGGGCACGTTGCGGGCGGTGCGGGACTGCTGCGCGTGTCCGACCCCGCGGTCGCGGTGACCGCCGTCAAGCGGCACGAGACACGCGATACGCTGATCGTGCGGCTGTGCAACCTGACCGCGGCGGGGGTCGAGCCGCTGGTGGAATGCGGACGGGCGGTGCGCGCGGCGTGGATGACGGATGAACTCGAAGAGCGGGTGTCAGCGCTCCCCGTTGCCGTCGCCGGCGTGCGCCCGCCGGTCGGCCCGTATGAAATCGCCACGATCGAACTGGATTTCGCGGGACAGGTGGCGGGAAGCGAGGGGTAAGCGGGCACGTGGCATGGGCGATTCCGCGCAGGAGTCGCTATCTTACCACGGCGAAGCGGTCGAGCACACGAGGGGTAGTTTGATGCACCAGCCGGAACGCCCGAACACGCCGATCCCGTTCTCGATGGACGAGGCGACCCTCATTCGACAGGCGCTGCGGTCGCAAGCGTCGCGTATCCCTTGTCCCCGATGCGACGGCGATCTCACCGTCAGCCGCCCCATCGCCGGTGGGGGCACCATCCCGCCCGTGCGTGAAGTCCGCTGCGAATCATGCCGGGCCAGTGTCATTGTGTAGCACGCGGTCGGTCGGGTCACCGTTTCATCAGGTGCCGCCGTCTCACCGTAGCGCGATTCCTACGGCGACGGTGACTCCCGTGCGCTCCCACACCGCCCGCGCTATCCGTACACCGCGCCGAATCCCGCATCTCACACAGGAAGCGGTCGCGTTCATCCTCCACCGGGTCGGAATAACCCTCCAGCCGTAGGATGGAACGCCCACGCCGCGGCCCCGCATGGCGCCGGATCGCTTTCGTGGCGATCCTCGGCGCGTGCGCTACCGGGTGCGGCTGTGATCCGGACGGGCCTTGCCCCCAGTCACCGGTGGTCACAGCCGGCGAGCTCGCGACCTTCGATCGGATTCCGGCGCTCGGCGACCTGGACTTCGACGCCGTGATCCCGGCAGGCGACTGGGACTATTGGGAACTCCGGCGCACATTCGGGCCGGCAAGCTACGAGGTCGTGGGTGGCGGTGGTCCGGTCCGCAAGGCCGATCTGGATTCCGTGACGGTGGTCTCGTTCGACAGTCTCGTCCCGGAGAGAGGATTCGGGTCCGCTTGCCTGCCGGGTGGCTGCTCGCGCTACTTCATCGCCGTCCGCGGCGATTCGATCGGCGTCTGGGCCTCGGCGTCGGCGGCGCGGGCGTTCCTGGGCTCGATCGACAACGGCACGGAAGCAGCGCTGCGCGTTTCGATTGACGACTTCCGGTGGGGTGGCGACAAGGATACCGGCGCGGTGCGGACGACCCCGGACGGTTTCGAACTCGTGGTCACCAAGCTCGTCGCGTTCTGCGATCCGGTACAGACGAACCGGTACTGGCTCCGAGTGGCCCCGGACGGGACCGTGATCGCACTCGCGTTCGAAGTGTGGGAAAGAGCGGACGGGGCCTGTATCTAGTATCTTCGCGCCCATGAAACGCGCACGGATCCATACCGCGGTGTGGGTGGCGGGCCTGTATTTCGTGGCGATGGCGATCGGTGTCACCTTTCCCGGCGTCGCGCCGTTCAATACGGTGCGCCCTTTCGTCCTGGGCATTCCATTTGTGTTTGCCTGGTATCTGGGGTGGATCGTCGGCGCCCTGTTCGTCTTCTATTTTCTGCACCGGTCCACCGAACGATGAGCGACTGGCGTATCGTCGTGGCGGTGGTACTGGCGTATCTCGCCACCAGCCTTTGGGTCGGTCTCCGAGCCGGAGCGGGGTCCTCGGACTCGGTCGCCGGCTACGTCGCGGGCGACCGCGGGTTCGGGCTGCTGGTGATGTACTTCGTCACCGGAGCCAGTATCTACTCCGCGTTCGCGTTCCTCGGCGGGCCGGGATGGGCCTACAGCCGCGGTGCCGCGGCGTTTTACATCCTCGCGTACGGCGTGCTGGGGATGGCGCCCTACTACGCGCTCGGTCCGTGGGCGGCGCGGCTCGGTCGGAAACATGGCTATGTCACCCAGGCGTCGATGCTCGCGCACCGATACCGGAGCCGCTGGGTCGCGGTCGTGGCCGGTATCGTCAGCGTCATTGCCATGGTGCCGTACATCGCGCTCCAGATTCGTGGCGCGGGGATCGTGTTCGAGCAGGTGACCGAGGGCCACGTGCCGCTGTGGGCCGGCGGGGCGCTCGCCTACGGGGTCGTGCTCATCTACGTCTGGAAGAGCGGGGTACTTGGCGTCGGTTGGACCAATGTGTTCCAGGGCGTGTTCATGGTCGTCATCGCGTGGACCCTGGGTCTCTACATCCCCTACAGACTGTACGGTGGCATCGGCCCGATGTTCGAGCAGATCGCGGCGGCTCGCCCGGAACTCCTCACCGTGCCCGGGCTGGATGGATCGGGCAATCCGTGGTCGCCGGGCGCGTTCAGTTCCGCCATCCTGGTGTCGGCGATCGGATTCATGATGTGGCCACACCTGTTCATGAAGGCGTTTGCCGCCAAGGACGAAGCGACCATCCGGCGCACCATCGTGCTGTTCCCGACGTTCCAGCTCTTTCTGTTCCCACTGTTCATCGTGGGGTTCGCCGGCGTGTTGTATCCTTCCGTCCCGAGCAGTGCAGACGCGGTCATGCCGCACATCATCCTGACGTCGGGGCTTCCGGCCATCGTCGTCGGGTTGTTTTGTGCCGGCGGGCTGGCGGCGTCGATGTCCACCGGGGACGCCCTGGTCCATGGGGCGGCTTCGATCGCCATCGAGGACGTCTACGCGAGCGGGTGGGGCAGCACGCTGAGCCAGCACGATCGGCGGGCGCTGATTCGACGCTTGGCGATCGTCGTAGGGGTACTCGGATACGTCATGGCCTTGGTGAGTGGGCGCTCACTTGTCGCGTTATTGCTCGTGGCGTACGGGGCTGTGGTGCAGCTGGCACCCCCGGTTTACGGGGCTTTCATGTGGCGGCGGGCCACGGCGGCTGGGGCGGTTGCCGGACTCCTGGCCGGCATCTCGGTGACGGGACTCCTGTTGCTGGTGCCGGAGTGGAAGCCCTTCGGAATCCACGAAGGGATCGTGGGTCTGGTCGTGAATACCGCGACGTACATCGGTGTTTCCCTGGCTACCCAACCCCCTGAGGCCAAACACGTTGCGGATTGGCTCGAAACCAGCCGCACGCCGTCGGGCGGCTAGGGCTTAGGGCCAGGGATCCGGGTGGCGAGGTCATGGTCTGGTTTCGGATCGAAACCCACGGTGAGTAATGTGGGAGGGCTCCTTCGCCAAGCAGCCAGCCGGCACCTCCGCCGCGTCGCGGCACGACCAACGCTCGAAACACCGCCGCACACCCCACCGTAGTGCCATTCTCTCATCATCCATCGCTTCGCCGCCGGCCCTGACACAGGGGGACCGCCATGCTTGAGACCTGTATCCGGGACTTAACCTACGCCGCTCGCAGCCTGTCCAAAGCGCCGGGGTTCACGCTGGTCACCGCCCTCACCCTGGCACTCGCCATCGGCGCGACGACCGCGATCTTCAGCGTGGTCGAAACCGTGCTGCTCCGCGGGCTGCCGTACCCGAACGCCGAGCGGCTGGTCGTCATCCGTGGAAGCGCGCCCGGTTCCAACCTGCCGGAGGAGTTCGGCGTCCCGGACGAGCTGTACGTGGAGTACCGCGAGCAGGCGACGCTACTGGAGGACGCCGGCGCGTACGGGCTGTTCCAGTCCACCACGCGCGCCGACCAGCAGGTCGAGCGCCTGTTCGGGGCCCGCGCCACCCCGTCGCTGTTCACCACGCTCGGCGTCATGCCGGCGCTGGGGCGGCTGCCGACGGCCGACGACGACGACGGCGTGGTCGTGATCAGTCATTGGCTCTGGAGCACGTGGTTCGCCGCCGATTCGGCCATCATCGGCCGCGCATACACCTTCGCGAACGCGACGCGCACGGTGATCGGGGTGATGGGCCCCGAGTTCCGGTTCCCCGACGAGCGCGTGGCCCTGTGGATACCGTGGGTGATCGATCCCGCACGCGTCGCGGCCGGCGGCGTGGGCGGGCCACCCGTGGTGGCGCGCATCGCGCCGGGCGTGGAGCACCGGGGCTTGGCGGCCCAGCTGGACCCGATCGCGCGGCGACTGCCGGACCGCTACGGCGGCTCGGCCGACTACGCGCGCATCATGGAGCAGCACCGGCCGGTGGTCCGCTCGCTCGAGGAGGAGCTGGTCGGCAACATCGCGCGCCCGATGTGGGTGCTGTTGGGTGCGGTCGGCATCGTGTTCCTCATCGCCTGCGCCAATGTGGCGAACCTGTTCGCGGTGCGAACGGAGAGCCGGCGCCACGCCCTCGCCGTGCGACGCGCCCTGGGTGCGGGGCGCGGCGGCTTGGTGCGCATCCAGATGGCCGAGGCCGTGTTGCTGGCGGCGGCGGGCGGGGTCGGCGGCGTGGTGATCGCGTGGATCGGCGTGCCGCTGCTGGTGCGCGCCGCGCCGGACGCGGTGGCTTCCGGCTGGTCGAGCGCACCGATCCCGGGGCTCGCGAGCGCGGGCGTCGACGTGGGCGCGCTACTTTTTGTCGCCGGCGCGTCCATCGTGGTGGCCTGCGCGTTCGGACTGGCACCCGCGATTCGAGCCTCAGGGGGTGGGCTCCTCTCGAGTCTCCGCCAGGGCGGCCGCGGCACCGTCGGCCGCGGCTACGCGCGCAACGCGCTCGTGGTCGTACAGACGGCCCTGGCACTCGTGCTGCTCATGGGCTCGGGTCTCCTGATGCGCAGCTTCTGGCAGCTGAGCCGTGTGGACCCGGGGTTCGACACGCGCGACGTCTTCACCTTCCAGATCGCTCCCGACCGGCCGGAGGTGAACGACTATCAGTCGTCCGCGGCGTTCCACTACTCGTTCATGGAGCGGCTGGCGGCGCTCCCCGGCGTTCAGTCCGTGGGCCTGGTCGCCACGCTGCCCTTGGACGAGGGAGCGGGTGACGCGACGGTCACGACCGAGCGCATCGAGGCGAGCGGCGCCGAGCCGCCCAGGGTGCGGGTCACCGGTGCCAGCGCGTCGTACTTCCCGACAATGGGGATCGACGTCCTGAGCGGCCGCCTGTTTGATCGGAGCGAGGAGCTTGCAGGGCCGGCGGCGAACTTCAACGTGATCGTCAGCCGTTCCGCGGCGCAGCTCCTGTGGCCCGGCGAGGATCCGCTCGGCCAGCGCTTACAGGCCCGCGGGGGACGGAACTGGTATACCGTCTTGGGCGTCGTCGAGGACGTGCTGCTCGACGACTTCCGCCGCGAGGCGCCGGAGCCGATGGTGTACCTCGCGCAGGTGGCGGGCACGCCGGCGTACGTGGTCAAGTCGCCGCGCGCCCGGGCGTTGGGTCCCGAGATCCATGCCCTGGTCCGCGAGGTGGTGCCTGAGTCCCCGATGTACCGCGTGTTCACCATGGAGGAGCTGGCCGCACGCTCGATGGCCAGCCTCTCGTTCACCATGCTCATGGTGGGCATCGCCGCCGTGCTCGCGCTGATCCTGGGCGCGGTGGGACTCTATGGCGTCCTCTCGTACGGTGTGACCAGGCGCACGCAGGAGATCGGTGTCCGCATGGCGTTGGGTGCCGAGGCGGCGGCTGTGCGGCGCATGGTGGTGATGCAGGGAGGGCAGGTCGCGTTGGTCGGCGTCGTGGTCGGCCTGGTCGCCTCGCTCGGCCTCACGCGCTACATCGAGAGCCTGTTGTTCGGGATCGAGCGGGTGGACGTGCCCACGTTCGTGGGCGTGTCGGCGCTGATGCTGGCGGTGGCGCTGGTCGCGAGCTACGTGCCGGCGCGCCGCGCGTCCGCGCTGGATCCGGTGGAGGCGTTGCGCGCGGAGTGAGCGGCTCCCACGTCGGCGGCGGCCTCGGCGCTAACGTTCCCGCCGGTGTTCCGCGTTGCACGGACACCGGGATCCGCACACGGCTGACCGGAGGACCGAATGGCAACAGGTGATTTTCCGACCGGGGGCGTCGAACTCACCCACCTCATCGTCGTGAGCGACCTGGCAGCCTCACGGCACTTCTACCACGAGGTGCTCGGTGCCGACATCTACCGCGAGTACGGCGGCACGTCGTGCGTGCTGCAATTCCAGGGCGCGTGGCTGTTGCTCGTGACGGGCGGCGGGCCGACGCCGGACAAGCCGGGCGTCACCTTCGCGCCGCCCGCTGACCCGTCGGTCGTGAGCCATCAGCTCACGCTCCGGGTGCCGGACTGCCGGGCGGCCCACGACATCCTGACGTCGCGGGGCGCCGCATTCTTGACACCGCCGGTCGACCGCGGCGGGGAGATCCGCTGCTTCTTCCGCGATCCGGATGGGAATCTGCTCGAGATCAGCGAGGTCAGGGGGTCGCCTGCCGCCTGATCCGCGCGCGGGTCGCGTGAAGACTAGGCGTTCCATCCAGCCCCGGAATGCCAAGCGCAGGTCCACCCCGGAGGAGACTCTGAGAGCCAATCCGACGCCGGCCCCGACTGTGGGGCCGAGCGACAGACCATGGGTTTCAATCCGCCCTTGTGATGCCACCACGCCGCCCAGGCCTTGAACAAACGGCGAGACTCTCCCTACGAGTGGGAGTCCCAACGGGGCCATGGGTTTTTCCATCGAAGCTCAACGGCACCAAACGCTCAGCGAGTCGGGTAGCGGTACGCGGCAATCGCCCCGCCGTCACGCAGCAGGATGATCCCGCTTGCCGGATCGATGCGGTAGTCGGGCTCGCGTTCGCCGAGAAACAGGCGGCCTGCGTCGCTCCCGTCCCGCAGGTCGATTCGGACGAGGTTGAATCCCTTCCGCTCGCCGTCGGTCTCACCGGTGTTGATGTACGCGTAGTTGGCCCCGCTCAGCGTGGCGGTCATGCGGTCCTGGATCTGCGGTTGATAGATCGTCCGGTAGACCTCGGCGTACTGCTGCATCCGATCCCCGCCCGGCGCGGCCGCGGGCCGTCCCTGCCCATTCGTCCACGTGAAATCCCGGGTATTGTAGTCTCGCATCGACTCCATCACGCTGACGGTTGCCACGGAGAGCGCGCCCGAGATCACCGAGCCCAGGGCGTTCTGCCACCATGCGTACTTTGGCGGCTCGTAGTACACGTGGTATGGCTCCGCCCCGTCGCTACCCAATCGCAGAACTTGCTGCGGTGCCGAGATGACGAGACTGCCGTCGACCAGCTGCATGTAGCCGGCGCTCGCCCCCTCGCGCAGGTCGAGTCGGATCCTCTCTGCGCGACCGTCCCGCAGGCTCACGCGATGGACTTCCTTGCGGTGCAACAGGAACAGATCGTCGTCCTGGATCAGAAAGCGCTGCGTATTGTACAGGTCGCGGTAGTCGTCCTTCCACAGCGAGGGCCCGGTGGCGGGGTCCACGAGGTCCAGAAAGAAGTCCTTCGGGGTGCCGTTGTTGTACTTGTGCCCGCGCACCACCAGCCCGAAGTCGGTGAATTCCATCTGGGTGATGGGAGCCCGGAACTGACGCTCGCGAGACCATATCGTGGAGCCGGTGGAGAGATCGATGGCCACGAGCCTGCGCTCGCTCGGTACGTACAGCACGCCGTCACGCATGCGCCACGCGGCATAGCCCAGCCACGGCCGCGGCACGTCCTTGCCCTGCAACTGGGTGGCGCGCCAGAGCACTTCCCCGGTCCAAGCCTGGAGCCGGAGCGGACCGTCCTCCGAGAGGTACAGGACCAGGGACGTGTCAGAATCGGCGAGCGGCTTCTGGTGACCGTGAAGGACCTGGGTCCAACTCGTCCGAATCGTGGGACAGTCGCCAACGTTTCCCGTCGAGGCCTGGTAGCAATCCAGCCGGGGCTTCTTGTCGAACAGTTCGTCGTTCCGCCAGACCACGGTCCCACTCCCCAGGTCCAGTGCGATCATCGTCCTGTCGCTTTGCTTCGTCTTGCCATAGACGAGCAGCAGCGCGTGAGCCGGGACGGGCATGTACCCGTAGAGCGTCTCGAACGGGAGGATGGAATCGTTCCACAGCGTCTCGCCTCCGACGACGTCGATGGCCGATAACGCAGTGCCCGTCTGGAGCACAGCGATCGTCGTCATCGGAATGATCGCGAAGTGCCAGGAATCCAACTTGGTGAGATCGTCACGCTGCCAGCGGGGCGCCCCCGTGTCGAGGTCGAGGGATACCAGCGTTTCCGTGGTTCCGAACAGGATGTTTCCCAGGGGACCCTGCTGGTAGAGGTAGATGTCTCCCGGCGGGTCGTACCGCCAAACAGGCTCGTCGCGGTCTTGTGATGAGGCGTGGGTCGTCGCGGTGGCGAGACCTACGAGGATTGCCAACAAGCGGGGGCGGGGCATGGCGGTAATCTCCAAAGTGACTTTGGGAGCGCCGAGGCCGTAGCCCGAAAGCAACGGTGCGCGTCCTCGGCATCAGGGGACGAGTATGGCCCCGCCCCGCCGACGCGGCAAGCCCATTGGCGCGGCGGCAGCCGGGGGCGGGAGCCGGCGTGGTGGTACCGACGTTGTTATCGGGAACCGGACCTAGACGACCGACGCGCGAGGTGGCGGCGGATCCGCCAGAATCTCCACCAGGATCGACAGGCCTTCCCGCAGCAGCCCCCGCGTTGGCGTCGGGCCGACGCACAACCGGACGGCGTGCGGCGTTGCATCGCGCGACACGGCATAGTCCTCGGCCGGCGACACGTGCACGCCGCGTTGCGCCGCCTGTGAAACAAAGTCGACGGTCGTCCATGGATCGGGGAGGACGAGCCAACCGTGCTGCCCGTTCGGATGGGCGTGGTAGCCGCCCGACCCCAACAGATCCCGCGCCATCGCTTGCCGTGCGGTGACCTCGCCTCGTTTCCACGCCATCACGCGTTCGGCCGTGCCGTCCGCAGTCCACTGGACGACCACGTCGGCCAGGATTGCCGAGACCATGTATGTCGTGGCCGAGATGGCCGCTTCCACCCGGCCGGTCATGCGAGAGGGGGCGCGTATGAACCCCACCCTGAGCGCCGGCGCGAGGCTCTTGGAGGTGCCGGTGAGGTAGTACGCCTCGGGCAGCCGTGCGGCCAGCGGCGTCGCTCCGCGCAACAGGAAGCCGTAGCTGTCGTCTTCCACCAGCGTCAGTTCGAACTCTCGCACGATGTCCGCGATCGCGTCGCGGCGCGGTTCCGACATCACGGCGGCCGAGGGATTTTGCAACGACGGCATGCAGTACAGCGCGGCCGGGTCACCGCGCTGGCACGCCGCTCGCAATCCGTCGGGGAGCAATCCTTCGGCGTCCATGGGGAGACCCTGCAGCCGGATTCCCAGCAGGTTGGCGAGCGACTTCATGCCGCCGTAGGTCACCGCTTCGACGAGCACGGTGTCTCCGGGCCTCGTCACGGTCGCGAGCACCGTGGCCATCGCGTGCTGCACGCCGCTCGTGACGAGCACGTTCGCCGCCGTGGCCGGGACGCCGGCCCGCCGCATCCACTCGGCGCCGGTCTCGCGATGGTGGGCGGCACCGCCGTGCGGCAGGTAGTCCAACAAGACGCCGGCGCCGGCGGACGCCAGGATCCGGCCGATATCGGCGATGAGCGCCGTCGCCTCCGGATAGGGGGGCATCGAGTTCGGCCGCAGGTCGATGCCCGAGACCTCGATGGTCCGCGACGGCACCCGTCCGCGGACAAACGTCCCCCGCCCAACGTGTCCCGCTACCAGTCCCAGCCGTTCGGCTTCGCGGTACCCCCGAGTCACGGTGGTCAGGGCGACGCCCAGCGTGGCGGACAACTCCCGATGGGTCGGGAGTCGGTCGCCCGGACCCAGCTCCTGGTGCTCGATCCCGGTCGCGATCGCAGCCGCAATCCTGACATAGGCCGGCCCGGCAAACGCGGCGAGATCTGGGTTCCACATTGTCATGCATACAATACTAGCACTTGCTCCGGAACATGGCAAGCAATATCATGGTTACAATTGGTGGTAAACCGCAGATATCAAGCCAAATTGTCTGCATACAATTGGAATCCCGTGATCGGAATTCGGTGAGTGGTATTCGGTGGAGCCGGGCGCGCGGGAAGCGCTAGGTTGGCTCGCGAAGACCAACGAGGAAAGCCATGCCCCATGTGAACGTGGCACCGGTAGCGTCGCGGACGCTGCCGGTTGACTCGATGCTCGACCCGGCTGACTGGGAGGCGTTCGGCGCGCTCGCTCACCGGATGCTCGACGACATGCTGCGGGAGACCCGGACGGTGCGGGATCGGCCGGTGTGGCGGCCGGTGCCTGAATCGACTCGCGCGCGGTTCGAGGGCCCGGTTCCCGAGCGGGGTATCGGAGCGGAGCGGGCATACGAGGACTTCTGCGCGATGTCCTGCCGTACCCGGTTGGGAATACGCATCCCCGTTTCTGGGGTTGGGTCATCGGCAGCGGCAATCCGCTCGGTGTGATGGCCGAGCTCCTGGCGGCCACCATGAACGCGAACGTGTCCGGGCTGCGCGGCTCGCCGGCGCTGGTGGAGGAGCAGGTCGTGCGCTGGCTGGTCGAAATGCTGGGGTATCCCTCGGAGACCGGTGGCGTGCTGCTGTCCGGGGCCTCGATGGCGAACCTGGTCGGGCTGACGGCTGGAGTGCAGGCGCGGGCGGGATTCGATGTACGCCGAGCGGGGTGGTGGGGAGCGGGTCGGCGCCCGGTGCTGTATGCCTCTACCGAGTCGCATTTCTCGATCGAGAAGGCCGTCAGGACACTCGGACTCGGGACCGATTCGCTTCGCCGCATTCCGGTGGATGGCTCGTATCGGATCGACCTTCGGGCGCTCGACGGCGCGATCGCGGGGGACCGTGCGGCCGGCCTCCACCCGATCGCGGTGATCGGCAACGCGGGCACGGTCAACGTGGGCGCGTTCGACGACCTCGACGCGCTGGCCGATATCGCCCAGCGGGAGCGGATGTGGTTCCACGTGGACGGGGCCTTCGGCTCGTTCGCGGTGCTCGATCCGGATGTGGCCGGCTTGGCACGCGGGATGGCACGGGCGGACTCGCTGGCTTTCGATCTCCACAAGTGGATGGTGGTCCCGATCGAGGCCGGTGCGGTGCTGATCCGTGATCCCGAGGCCCATCGGGCGGCGTTTGCGGTCTCGGGCTCGTATGTCAGCGACATGCCCGGCGGAATCGGGCACGATGCAACCACGTTTGCCGAGCGGGGGCCGCAGCTGACCCGCGGGTTCCGCGCACTCAAGGTCTGGCTGTCGCTCAAGGCCCATGGCGTTTCCGCCTATCGTGCCCTCGTGCGGGAAAACGTGGCGCAGGCGCGGTATCTCGCCGAGCGCGTGCGTGACGCGCCGGAACTCGAGTTGCTCGGGCCGGTGCCATTGAACGTGGTGAATTTCCGGTTCCGCCCCGAAGCGCTCGACGCGGAGGCGCTGAACGTCCTGAATCGGGATCTGGTGGTGAGGCTCCAGGAGAGTGGCGTCGCCGCGCCGTCCCACACCGTCCTGGATGGTCGCTTTTCGATTCGCGTGTGCATCACGAATCACCGCACGACGCGCAGCGATCTCGATCTGCTGGTGGACGCGACCCTGGCGGAGGGTCGTACCCTGCTGGAGCGTCGGCACCCGCGATGAGCAAGCAGGTCAGCTTGGCGGCCATCGCGTACGGTACGGTTTGTCTCGTGTGGGGGTCGACCTATCTCGCGATTCGTATCGGCGTACAGGAGATGCCGCCGATGCCGTTTGCCGCCTGCAGGTTCCTGATCGCCGGGACGCTGATGCTCATCGTGGCGCGTCTGCGCGGGCGGCCGCTGCCGGCGCGTCGATCGGAGTGGCTCACCAGCATTGTGGCGGGCGTCTTGTTGCTCGGTGCGGCCGGGCTCGTCGTGTGGGCGGAGCAGTACGTGGCGTCCGGCGTCGCGGCGATCATCATCGGGACGGTGAGTTTGTGGATGGTGCTGTTCGACGCGTTGATTCCGGGAAGCCGTGCCCAACCCACGTGGTCGCAAGGCGCCGGCTTGCTCCTGGGCTTCCTGGGAACGCTGCTGCTCGTCGGAACCGATCTCGACGAGTTACGGCACGCGGATTGGCGCGGGCCGATTGCGCTCACGTTGGCATCGGGAATCTGGGCGCTCGGCTCGATCTGGCAACAGCGCCGCCCGCCGGCCGGCGGTCCCTATGTCAGCGCCGCGGTGCAGATGCTGGCCGGGGGGACGGCGCTGCTGGTGGTTGGAATGATCCGTGGAGAGTGGAGCCAGATGTCATTCTCGTGGCGCGGGGTGTCCGCCCTCGCCTATCTCATCGTGTTCGGGTCGATGATCGCTTTTACGGCCTACGTGTATATGCTGCAACACTGGCCGGCCGCGATGGCCGGAACGTACGTGTACGTGAACACCATCGTCGCGGTGCTGCTCGGCTGGTTGATCCTGGCGGAACCGATCACCGGGCGAACGGTACTGTCGATGGCGGTTGTGCTCGTCGCAGTGACGTGGGTGAAGCGCGGGGCGCCGCGCACCGCCGAAGCGCGCCCGGCATCCCGGGTGCCCGTCCCGCAGGCACGCATGACGCGACCCTCGGCGTTGCGGCTACTCTGAATCACGGAAGATCATGAACGGTCTACGCGGTACGTGGTTCCACGGACGGAACGGGCGGAGATGACGACGCCACAATCGGTTACTGGGGCACTCAGTGCGATGCGACGGCGGGACCGCGGTGAGGGCGATGCGTGGATCGCGACCATGCTTCGTACCGCCGCGACGGGGACCCTGGCCACGCTCGAGGGGGAGCAGCCGTTTCTCAACTCGAATCTGTTCGTGTTCGATGAGTTCACGCGCGCGATCTATCTCCATAGCACGCGGATCGGCCGGACGCGCGACAATATTGACCGTGACCGGCGCGTCTGCTTCTGCGTGATGGAGTTGGGACGCCTGCTCCCCGCCAGTACCGCGCTCGAGTTCAGTTGTGAATACGCGTCGGTCGTTGTGTTCGGCAGCGGTACGGTGGTTCACGATCGTGTCGAGGCCACGCGGGCGCTCCAACTCCTGCTCGACAAGTACTTCCCCGATCTCTCACCGGGCACTGACTACCGCGCGATCACCGACGAGGAGCTGGACCGGACGGCCGTGTTTCGCATCGCGATCGAGGAGTGGAGCGGCAAGCGGAAACGCGTTCCCGGCGATTTTCCCGGTGCTCGAGCGCACGGTGCTCCGTCAATGCTCGGGGAGGAGCCGAACCCGTGATCGGCCCTGTGACGTTTCCGGCCTATCGCGAGCGACCGGCCCGGTTTCACGAGGTCAGGGAGATCGACGGCTGGCGGCTCAAGGTCTATTCGATCGTTGCCGGGGCGGACGCCGTGGACTGGAACGACTACCGCGACGTGTGGGACATGGGCGCCGCGCTATTGCCACGACCGGCACGGACGGATCAGCGGCACGGGCTCGGGTTCTGCATCGCCCACTCGAACGTCACGGCCGGCCTGCGCTATTTTGTGGTCTGCTGGTGGGACAACGCCAACGAACTCCCGATTCGGGTATTCGTGCGGGGCCGTGGCGAAACCTTGTGGCGCGCGGCGCGGGCGAGCGAGTCGGTTTGCGTGTGGGATCTCGAGGTCATCTGGTTCGAGCGCAATGCATACGTCGAAACGGTACTCACGGGTACAGAACCGGATTGGGCCGCCTACCTCGCCCGCGTCGTATGACCGCCTCGGCGCGTCCGTGACCCCTGCCCGACTAGGACCCGCCTCCGAAAAAGCGTATATTCGTTAAGTCAAGCTGCCGTAGCCGGTTATGGGGCCGGCGTCGGTCTCCGCGTTTGACGACCGGCCGGGGAATCCCTCATACTGGCGTGGTCCCCATTCGTTTGGAGGTGGGCGTGAGATCGAGCATCGCAGTAGTGGCGTTGATATGGGCATGTGGTGGGGGGGGAGATGACTCCATGGCGGCGGACACGACAGGCCAGCAGCCAGCCGCACAACCGGCTGCGCAGGCGCCCCCGCCGGCTCCCGTCTCGAGGCCCGCCGCCACGCCGGTTGCGCGTGGGCCGCTCGTTGACGAGCCGTGGACGCCGACCCTGACCGGGATCGTGGATCCAGGCATGACGCGCGATCAGGTGATCGCGACGTGGGGTGAGCCGGAGTTGGAGAGCGCGGCAGGCGACCGCTTGTATCTGTTCTTCAGGAACGGGTGCGAGGTCACCTGCGGCACGTTCGATGTCGTGTTCTTCGTGGAGGGGGCGGTGGTGGACGCCATCGTCCGCGGTCCGGGACACGACTACAGCGGCCAATCATCGTCACCACCCGGTCGTGAAGCGCTGCCGACGCTTCCGACCGGCGGCTCGATGTCGTGAGCGACGCCTTTTACACAGGTTGTTTGGGTGTCCCGCCACGTACCGCCTTCGGGGCTTCACAACGGTCGCGGACGACCAGGTTGAGGCTTTCTACTCCCGATATGACGACCTCTGCTCTGTTCTGGAACGCCTTCAACAGGGCAAGCAGGTGATCGAGAAGGGGAGCCTCCCCGAGGCGGGGTTCAGCACTCGCCGAGCTGCAAGACCTTGTCCCGCTCGAGGCCGATCAGATCGACGACGTTCTGCTGGATGAGCTCGTGTCAGATCACGTGGGGATGCAATGGAAGCTCGCGCGGCTTGGGCTCAAGGCTGGCGAGCGCGTTTGGGTCCCGGTGGGGGCCCAGACCAAGATCAAGCGGCACTATCAGTTTGAGCACTTCAACGACGAGTTCGCCGCTGGTATTGACTTGCCTCACTCTTACGTCGAGAACATTGATGTGGTCTGGAAGCAGGAAGTTCCGCATCGGTGCCGCGCATGAGATTGAGAACTCCACGTCGATCTACGCTGGGCTGTTGCGATTCGCCGACCTGAATATCGTGCCGCCCAATACGCTCTACCCCATGTTTGTGGTGGCCCCGGCTGCCCGCAAGAACCGCCTGCGCGAGCAGCTACGACGGCCAACGTTCAAGCGACTAGGGCTGGATAGCAAAGTCGCGTTCCTATCCTACGAGAACATTGATGAGATCGACACCTTCTTCGCCAGCGCCGAGTCGGGACTCACGATCGACACGATCGTTGCCAGGGCCGAACAGGTCGCCTAGCGGCCGGCACCACGTGGATGGATTCCACCCTTCAACCCTGTACCGAGTCTATCAGTCCCAGCCTGAAGTCCGGGCTCGGCCGTGTGGTGCGTCAGGAACGACGCCTGCCACTCGCCACACCGTCACCTTGATTGGTCTTAGACCATTGCCACAACGCCCGATCCAGCATTCGCATATCACCATCACAGTGCTTCGCCGCTAGCTTGCGACAAGCCGTCACATAGGCCCACCAGAACTCGAACGTGTAACTGGTCGACCGCGCCACGCCGAGGGACTCGAGGGCCCGGAAGTCAAGCACGGGATACGAGTCGCGGTGGCCGAAGTGCAGGATCACCGACGCCACTGGGTATCCCACACCATCCAGCACCATGAGCGTCCCAATCCGAAGGTGCTCGTCTTGAGCCGAGAACGCGGCACGTGTCGTTTCCTCGACGAGCGAAGCCGAGTTGTTCCTGACGCGAGGGAGTATGCGCGGAGACTTCCATTGGGCGAGGGCGCGGAGCTGGCCCTCCTCTACGTGACCCTGGTGCCGGATCGCGGGACCCATGCGGTCGACGAGGCGGCGTTCCTCCTCCCGGGCCGCGTTGCTCTGTTCCTAGCTATACCGAGCGGCAAGGCGGGGGATCTGCGAAGACGGAAACGCGAGGCGAAAGCGATTCACGACACGCTTACAGGGTCGCCGCGCCAAGCAACGGGCGGTCGTCGAGCTCTGGGTAACACCCCAACTCGGCCATCCGCTGACGGAATGTCGCAATGTCCATTCCATGCAGCTCAGCAGCTCGACCTGTGCTGATCAGGGCACGGCGCCAACACTCGGTCGCAAGCCAGGACATCATAGCCCGTGGCGGCGTAGCGGCGCCGGTCGCGGCGTCCAGGATGGTACGGAGTTCACGGAGATGCCGCCGCCGAGCACGCACCCTGCGACCCGTTAACCCAATGGCCTCGACCGGCTTCATAGCCAAGACGTCGGCCAACGTCGTCTCATACAGCCGCACAAGGCCCGCGAGTTCGACGCTATTGATGGGTCGAACGCCGGCCTCGATTTCCCGCAGGGTGGTAGGGGGACACGCGATGTGCGCGGCGACGGCCTCAAGCGTCAGGCCAACAGCCCTGCGGTCCGCCTGTAGGCGCCGAGCAAGTTCAATGCGATCAATCGCCATAAAGTGTTGCCCCACAGTAGTTTATCGATACACCATTCGAATGGTTTCGGCAAGCACTGCCGCCTGTCAGGCACCCACTGAGCAGGTGGGCGGAGTGGATTTGACCTGAGCGACGCGGCTGGCGATATTGTGGGTGTTACCCCCCTGGTCCCTTCGGGGGCCGGGCAGCGAGGCCGCGCCGCAAGGCCGGCCTCAGCTTTTTCCCGGGTGGATGGGTGCATGAAGACCTCGGTCTACGTCGATGGCTTCAACCTGTATTTCGGCGCAGTTCGGGGAACGCCGTACAAGTGGCTGGACATCGACAAGATATGCCGGCTTCTCCTACCAAAGCACGATATCAAGCGAATCAAGTACTTCACGGCACGACTCAGTGGTCGGCCCGACGACCCGGATCAGCCGACCCGGCAGCAGACATTCCTCAGGGCACTCCGGACCATCCCCCACCTCGAGATCATCTTCGGCCATTTTCTGACCCACGAGGTCACCATGCTCCGCGCCGACTCTCCCGCGGGCAAGAAGGAGTACGTGAAGGTCATCAAGACCGAGGAGAAGGGCTCGGACGTCAATCTTGCCACACACCTGCTGAGAGACGGATACCGGGACGAGTATGAGGCAGCCGTGCTGATCACGAACGATTCGGACTTGAGGGAGCCGGTCAGGATCGTGAGATCAGAACTCAAGAAGGTGGTCGGAATACTGAACCCGCACGAGAAGGCGAGCCGGGTGCTTCAGGGGGAGGCATCGTTCATGAAGCCGATCCGGCGGGGAGTGCTTCAGGCAAGCCAGTTCGCACCGGTGCTTCGCGACCGTCACGGTGAGATTCGAAAGCCCGCGAGTTGGTAGGACCAACCCCATGACCCTCCCGAGCTCAGGCGACACCACATTCGCTCAACTGCAGCGGGTCCTGGCGGCCGGCGAGTCTTTTCTCGGGTCACCGACTTGCCTGCGGCTACGAGCCATCTTGGTCCGCGGGCCTGGTCCAGCCTGGCACAACTACCAAGTCGAAGGCTTGCTCGTTCCATCTCAACCGGATCGAGAGGAGCGCGTTCTTGAGATGGGCGATACGCGCCTGGTGGAATGGTGGACTGATCACGCCGCGCTATCGGAGCCTGATGGGCTGCGCCTCGGCCTGGCTCGCTGGCGCGATGTTGTCGGAGCTCCATCGGGGTTTCAGTTTCAGGACACAGTCCGCCTCTATCGGGACTTCCCAGGTGCGGCTCAAGTTGCAGCACCCACGTGGAGGGTAGAACTGCACGAGAACGTTCCACAGCAGGTCCGATTCGGCAGTCTTCCCTGCGGGCCGCTCTACCATGAGGAGTGCCGACTCTTCGCCGAGGATGTGAAGGACCTCACGTCTCACTGGTTCGAGCGCGGAGAACGCTACGATCGCCCTTCGGGTGAGAATCAGTACGCAATACGCATTCCGGATCGCCGGGCTCGCTTCACCGGCATCCATCTCGATGAGCAGGCGATCACCATTTCGTGTACGCGCCTGCCCAGCGGGCCCGCCGACTTGAGATGTGCCTGGCAATGGACCGGTTTCCGAGGTGACGCTCAGAATGGCGTTGAGGATGTCGTGTTTTCGGACAGCTCCACCGAGTGCGAGGTAGAGATCGTTGTGGGAGGGCTGCAGACATTGAAACTCTGGCTAGTGGACCTCGAGGGCTACTGCTACGATCAGTTCTACGAACTCCCGTGGCGCCCTGGAAGGCTGACTATTGGCGGACTGCGTCGTGGTGGGAGCGCCGAACTCCGCGGACTGCGAGACGCGGGTGAATCCGACACGGTTGAGTTTAAGTTGTGGGTTTCGGCGGTCCGGGGTGACGGGAAGCGCGGCGAGCTGGTTCGATCCGCATGCGCTTTCGTGAACACGCAAGGGGGCACGATCTACATTGGTGTCGACCAACACGGGGACGTCGTCGGAACCGGACGGTCGATACGGAAGGACTATCGAAACGCTAGTCCCGACATAGAGACCCTTCGAGACAGGTACACGTCTGGATTGCGGCGGATTCTGACTGAGGCAATCGCGCCAACCCTGGTACCTGAGTTTGAGTGGCTGGACGTGGCGGGCCTCCACGTACTTGCGATTCGCGTACCGCGTGGGCCAGATCGGCCCTATGAGCTGGTGGAGGACGGTACGTCGTACGTTCGCAGAGGAGCCACGAATCGGCGCGCTGGCCCTAGGGAGTTTGGTGGACCTCACACAACGGTCTAGGCGCGGGCTCACGCTTCCCCCCGATGCGATCGCCGTGACCGCCGAGGGCGTCAACGAGATCCGTGACCGCCTGCCCGTGCTCACACGCATCGATCTGCACTACACACTGCGGGTTCCGGCGGGAAGCAGGGAGATCGTCGATCGGGCCCTGGCCACGCACCAGGAGAAGTGCCCGACGGCCGCGAGCCTCCGCGGCGCCGTCGCGGTGCGCTGGACGGCCGAGATCACGGAACCGTAGTCGCGCGCCGACCTACCCGTGCGGCCGCGTCATCGTGCGCGGCTGGACCACCTCGTCGAACTCCTGCTCGGAGAGGTACCCCAGGCTCATCGCGGCGGCCTTCAACGTCGTCTCCTCTTTCTGCGCCTTCTTGGCGATCTCCGCCGCCTTGTCATAGCCGATCTTCGGGGTGAGCGCCGTGACGAGCATCAGCGAGTTCCGCACGTGCTCCGCGATGCGTCCCTCGTTGGCCTGCAGCCCTTCGACGAGGAATTGTCGGAACGCGTCACATGCATCGCTCAGGAGCACCGCCGAGTTGATCAGGTTGAACACCATCACGGGCTTGAACACGTTCAGCTCGAAGTTGCCCTGTGACCCGGCAAACCCGATGGCCGCGTCGTTCCCCAGCACCTGTACCGCGACCATCGTCATCGCCTCGCACTGGGTCGGATTCACTTTCCCGGGCATGATCGATGACCCCGGTTCGTTCTCCGGCAGCAACAACTCACCCAGGCCCGCCCGCGGACCGGATCCGGCCCAGCGGATGTCGTTGGCGATCTTCATCAGCGAGCAGGCCAGGACCCGAAGCGTCCCGTGCGCCATGACCAGCGCGTCGTGGGCCGCCAGCTCCGCAAACTTGTTGGGCGCTGACGTGAACGGGAGACCGGTCAGGTCGGCGATCTTCGCCGCGCACTGCTCGCCAAAACGCGGCGGCGCGTTGAGCCCCGTCCCGACCGCCGTCCCACCGATCGCCAGTCGGAACACGTCGGGCAGCGCCGCCTCGATGCGCGCGAGATCGGCGTCGAGCTGGGCCACATAACCCGAGAACTCCTGCCCTAACGTGAGCGGCACGGCATCCTGCAGGTGCGTGCGCCCGATCTTGACGATCTCGGCGAACGCGTCCGCCTTGGTGGCGAGCGCATCGCGCAACGCGCTGACCGACGGAAGGACGCGTTCGAAGAGCAGCTTGGCCGACGCGATGTGCATCGCCGTCGGGAACGTGTCGTTTGACGATTGCGAGCGGTTGACGTGATCGTTCGGGTGGACCGGGTCTTTGCTGCCCATCGCGCCGCCAGCCAGCTCGATGGCGCGATTGGCGATGACCTCGTTCGCGTTCATGTTCGACTGGGTGCCGCTTCCCGTCTGCCACACGTACAGCGGGAAATGATCGTCGAGATCCCCGGCGATCACTTCATCCGCGGCGCGCGCGATCAGGTCGGCCAGGCCGGCGTCGAGCTTGCCCAGGTCGCGGTTCACCAGGGCGGCGGCCTTTTTCAGGATGCCGAACCCGTGAATCACCTCGCGCGGCATGCGGTCGCGCCCGATGGAAAAATGAATGAGCGAGCGGGCGGTCTGCGCGCCCCAGTATCTGTCGTTGGGAACCTCGATCGGTCCCATGCTGTCGCGTTCGGTTCGCGTCTCTGTGGTTGCCACGAGCGTCACCTGTCCTTCGCACGTATGTTGAGCGGCCGGGGGGCAAGGCTTGCGGGGCTGTTGTGGAGCATCATCAAAGGGCCTGTCTTTGTAAAGGGTTCATATGTCCTTGCGCAATATGACCTTACGCACGTCGTCGCGCTTCCGTCCCGTGGCGCTGGGCGTGGTAGCAACGCTCGCCTGTGCCGGCGGTCCCACGACGGCGCCCCAGGCGTTTGCCGTCGCGTTCGAAACCACCCGCGGCCGATTCGTCATCGAGGTCCGGCGCGCGTGGGCTCCGCATGGCGCCGACCGGTTTTTCGAGTTGGTGCAGGCCGGATACTACGACGACTCCCGCTTTTCCCGCGTAATCGAGGGTTTCATCATGCAGTTCGGTCTCGCGGGGGATCCTGCCATCACCCAGGCCTGGATGAACCGGAACATTCCCGACGACCCGATGCGGGAGAGCAACCGCCGCGGTCATGTCTCCTATGCCATGACCGGCCCCGACACGCGCACGACACAGGTGTACGTCAACCTGGCCGACAACATCCGTCTCGACTCAGCCGGATTCGCGCCGTTCGGATGGGTGAGTGAGGGAATGGACGTGGTGGGCTCGCTCTACGCCGGCTATGGCGAAGCCGCGGGCGGCGGGATGCGTGCGGGTAACCAGGGCCGCGTGATCGCCGAGGGCAACGCCTACCTCGATGCCGAGTTTCCGCTGCTCGACCGGCTGATCACGGCGACGGCTGTGGGTGGGAGACGAAAGTGAGGGACCCGAAGGAGGTCGGCGGCGAACTTCCGAACACCTACTCCACGCGGTGGTTCGAACTGTTCCTCGATCCGATCGATCGAGACCAGACCGCGCGAGAGGTCGCATTTGTCGCCCGGCACCTACCGCTTCCCCACTACCGGCGTGTGTTGGACGTCTGCTGTGGCTCGGGCCGGCACGCCCTCCCGCTGGCGGCGCGCGGCTACGAGGTGACCGGCATCGACAACAACCGCGACACCGTGGAGGCCGCGCGAAGCCGGGCCGGTGGTACCGCTCGATTCCTGGAGCACGACATGCGGCGCCTCGACCTGATCGACGGCGAGTTCGATGGCTGCCTGATCTTGTGGCAGAGCTTCGGGCACTTTGATCAGGATGCGAACACGGGCGTACTGCGGCAGGTACGACAGAAACTTCGGCCGGGCGGTCGGCTCATCCTCGACGTGTACAACCGCGATGCGGTGACCCAGCTGCCCAAGCGGCGCACATTCGAGCAGGGAACGATCACCGTGCGCGAAACCCGGTCGTGGACCGGGTCACGGCTGACCGTGGAGCTCGACTACGGCGGGAGCGGGGGCGACCGATTTAGCTGGCACGTCTTCACGCCAGATGAACTGACCAGCCTGACCCACGATATGGGGCTGGAGTTGTTGCAATCGTGCACCTGGTTTGACGAGACGAGGCCGCCGTCGGCCGAGCATGCGCGCATGCAACTTGTATTGGAGAAGGTCGCCCGTGACTGAACCGCACCCACCTACCCCCTACGCGCGGCGACTCGGCCTGTTCGACGGGACGATGCTCGTCATGGGGGGGATCATCGGGGCGGGGATCTTCCTCAACCCGGCGATCGTGGCGCAGCGGGTTTCCAGCGGCGGTCTGGAGATTGGTGTCTGGGTGCTCGGCGGCGCCATCGCGTTGGCTGGCGCGTTCTGCTTTGCCGAGTTGGGCGCACGCCTGCCACGCGCCGGTGGCGGGTACGTGTACCTGCGCGAGGCGTTCGGACCGCTGCCGGGGTTTCTCTACGGCTGGGCACTGTTGCTTGTGATCGCCACCGGCGCGATTGCCGCGGTCGCGGTCACCTTTGCGCGATATGCGGTCGTGTTGGTGGGCGGGTCGGAGCGTGCCGTGACGCCGGTGGCGGTCGGCGCCATCGCGTTCCTCTCGATCGTCAACTACTTCGGGGTGCAGTTCGGCGCGTGGACCCAGAACGTGTTCACCGTGCTCAAGCTCGTGGCACTCGCCGTGCTCATCGGTGTCGGCCTCGTCGTCGCGCCCGGTGCCGTGGTGCCGGCGGAGACGGCGTTGTCGTCGGGCACGTTCCCGCTTGTCGCGGCGATCGGGACCGCACTCGTACCGGTGTTGTTCTCGTACGGCGGGTGGCAGCAGACCAACTACGTCGCCGAAGAGCTGATCGAACCCGAGCGCACGTTACCGCGCGCGTTGCTGTATGGGGTGGTCGGCGTGGTGGTGATCTACGTGCTGACCAACGTCGTCTACGTGCGGCAACTTGGCGTCGGCGGGCTCGCCGCCAGCCTCGCCCCCGCCGCGGACGTCATGCAAGCGACCGTGGGCAAGACCGGTGCGACCTTCATCGCCGCCGGGATTGCGTTCTCCACGTTCGGGTTTCTGAATCTCGTCATTCTCGTCACACCGCGCGTCTACCAGACGATGGCGGCTGACGGGCTGTTCTTCCGGCGCGCGGCCGCGCTGCATCCTCGCTACAAGACGCCCAGCGCTGCGCTCGCCTTCCAGGCGGCCTGGGCCATCGTCCTCACCCTGAGCGGTACGTACGGTCAGTTACTCGACTACGTCGTGTTCGGCGACTGGATCTTCTTCGGACTCACCGGGCTGACCGTGCTCGTCTTTCGCATACGGGACGCCGGGAGGGGAACTTTAGCTGGAAAGACATACCGAGCGCCGTGGTATCCGCTCATGCCATTGCTGTTCGCGGGCGCGGCGCTCTACGTGGTGATCAGCTCGGTCGCCTCCAACCCTCGCAACGCGCTCGTCGGTACGACCATTCTCGCGGCGGGCCTGCCTGCGTATGCGTTCCTGCGCCGCCGCGCCCGGCGATGACCGACTGATTGCCGATTGGAGAGTGTTGATCTGGAGATTGGGGATTGATGCATTGGTCTGACAAACCGGCCCACCCGCTCTTCAAAGCAACCCCGTCAGAAATCTGAAAGCTCCAATTGCTACTCTGCAATCGGCAATCACCGTGACCCCGTGACCGTCTGTGGCCGTCTGTGACCGTCTGTGACCGTCTGTGACCGACCGACCTGCAGTGCCCGTCCTGCCCCCGCGTGCCTCACCCCCTGTCCCCCTCTCCGCGCTGAACGCGCGGAGAGGGGGAACCTCGTGCGGCCCACGATTCGGCTTTGACCGTCTGCACCCCCCCCCGTGACCCCATGCCCGCCCATGCCTGCCCGTGCCCGCCTGGGTAACATTCAAGCCTGACTTCCCGGAGAACCATCGTGCGAATTGCCGTGTTCGGAGCGGGCGGTGTGGGTGGGTACTTCGGCGGCAGGCTGGCGCAGGCGGGCCAAGATGTCGTGTTCATCGCGCGCGGTGACCATCTGACGACGCTTCGCCAACACGGGCTCGCGGTCACCAGCCCGCTCGGCGACTTTCAGGTCGAACATGTCGAAGCAACCGACGATCCGAGCGCCGTGGGCCCGGCTGACGTGGTCATGTTGGCGGTGAAGACGTGGCAGATTGGCGAGGCGGCCGCCGCGATCGCCCCGTTGTTGGGTCCGGAGACGTTCGTGGTGCCGTTGCTCAACGGGGTCGAAGCCACCGGCCAACTCGCAGCCTCACTCGGCGACGGGCGCGTGTTCAAGGGCATGTGCAAGATCATCAGTCGCATCGACGGGCCCGGGAAGATCCACCACGTCGGCGCCGAACCGTACCTCGCATTTGGTGAAGCGGACGGCGAGCCCAGCGCGCGAGGCACGGTGTTCAGGGACGTGCTGCGAGAGGCGGGTGTGCGCGCCGACACGCCGCCCGACATGGACGTCGTGCTGTGGGACAAGTTCATGTTCGTCGTGTCGGTTGGTGGTGTAGGGGCCGTAACCCGGGCGCCAATCGGCGTCATCCGCACGGAGCCGGAAACGCGCGTGATGCTGCGCGGGGCCATGGAGGAAATCGCCACGGTCGCGCGCGCGCGGAGCGTGGCGCTTCCCGATGACGTCGTCGATAAGGCGCTTGCATTTGCCGACACGCTGCCGCCGCAGGGATCGGCATCGCTCGCCCGGGATATCATCGAGGGGCGTCCGTCCGAGCTGGATGCGTGGACCGGTGCGGTCGTCAGGCTCGGCGCCGAGTCCGGCGTGCCGACGCCCATGCACGAGTTCATCTACACGAGTCTGCTCCCGCTCGAGCGGCGGGCGCGGGGGACGCTGACGTTCCCCGAATAACCTCATCCGGTCCAAACCAGACTGCGTTCTCCGCGCACTCGGGGTCGGCGGTCCGCACCGTGCCTTCGAGAGGGATCTCGCCCGGTATGATGTCGAACCGCGTGCCGCCGCGTACGATGCTGACCGTCCCACCGCCGCCCAGTCCACGCCGATGCGCAGCCAAGCCGCGCCGTGTTGAACTCGCGGTTCCCTACCTCAGTCCGCAGGGCGCCGTTGGGCCTCCGACGACAGATGGAGGAGGGGTACGCGCCGGCTTCGGACCCGCCAGATCACGGGCGCAATTGATTCCGCCCTTTCCCCCTGGTGGACGGCCCACCCCCACAAGCCGTACCTTTGTTGGGCCGGGGGCGGCGTTTTACGGATGAAGGGTGGGTGAATGGTCCAGCTCCTGTCGTTCAGCCTCGGCGAACTCCGACTCGCGATTCCAGCGGCGGTCGTTCGCGAGGTCACACGGGCGGTTGCAATTACGCCCCTGCCCAAAGCCCCGGCGGTCGTCGAGGGCGTGATAAACGTGCGCGGACGCTTGGTGCCCGCGCTTGACCTTAGGCGGCGCTTCGATCTGCCCGCCAACCCGATCAATCTCCAACAACACCTGATTATCGCGCATGCGGACGCGAGGCTGGTCGCGCTCCGCGTCGACCGGGTGGAGGACCTCACGACGGTCCCGGACGATGACATCAAGACCGCGACACACATCGTACCCGGTGCCGAATACGCCGAGGGCATCGCCAAGCTGTCCGACGGCCTGGTGGTGATCCACGATCTCGCGCGGTTCCTGTCGCTTGAGGAAGGCGGGCAGCTCGACATCGCGACGAGCGGTGCCGCCGCGCCGCCGGGCGGCCCTCCCCGCAAGGCCCGGAGGCCACGGTGAGCGCGCTGCGCAACCGGGAGAGCTTCGAGACCGCCGCCGCGTTCGTGCGCCGGCGCACCGGCCTCGTGTTCGGCGCGAGCCGTCGTTCCGGGTTCGAGGCGGCGCTTGAGGCGCACGCACGCCGGTCGGCTGCGGGGGACATCGACGCCTACCTCGCCCGGCTGAGCGCCGAGCCGGCGTTGCTCGACGATCTGGTGGCCGATATCACGGTTGGTGAAACACATTTCTTTCGCGATGCCAAGCAGTTCGATCTCATCCGGAACACGGTGATTCCCGATCTGCTCGCCCGGCGGGGTGCGGATCGTCCACTCCGCATCTGGAGCGCCGGGTGCGCCGCGGGCGAGGAGGCCTACACGGTGACCATCGTCGTCCACGAGTTGGGGTTGGGCGACGCCGCGCGCATCGTCGCCACGGATCTCTCGCGCACCGCGCTCGCCCGGGCGCGCCGCGCCCGCTACGGGCGTTGGTCCCTGCGCGGTGTGACGCCCGCAACCGAAGCACAGTACTTCAAGCACCACGGTGATGAGTTCCGGTTTGCTCGAGAACTCAGGGACGCCGTCGAGTTCCGCTACTTGAACCTGGCCGAGGATACGTATCCGTCGCTGGCGAGCGGGATCTGGGGGATGGACCTCATTCTGTGCCGTAACGTGCTGATCTACTTTGACGCCGAGACGGTGGGGCGGGTGCTCAACAGGCTGGTGCGGTCGCTCGCTCCGGACGGCTGGCTCCTGCTCGGCGCATCGGACCCGCTCGCCACCGAGTTCGTTCCGGTGGATGCGGTGATCACGACGGCGGGTTTGGCCTACCGGAAACGGGGGCGCGGGGGCGCATCGGGTGAGCAGGCGGCAGGCGCCGACCCGGTCGTGTTGCACACGCCGCCTGCGAGCGCCACGCCGACGTGGTGGACGTCGCCGCCGCCGGCAGCGTCGGCGGAGGGTTCGACGTGGGAGCCGAGCACGGTCCCGCCCGCCGGCAACGACGCCACAGCACCGGCACTCGCCACCGCGCCAGCAGCGGACGACGTGGGTACGACCTACGCGGCCGGAGAGTACGCACGTGCCGCGGAACTGGCCGGTGCCCGGGTCCTGACAGGCGCCGCAGCGGCTGCGGAATGGGTCATCCTGGTGCGCGCGCTGGCCAACTGCGGCGCGCTGGCCCGTGCCGGAGCGGCCTGTGCCGCGGGCTTGGAGCGGCATCCGCTGAGCGCCGAGCTGCTCTACATGCACGGTGTATTGATAGGTGAATCGGGACGTCCCGGTGACGCCGTGGCGGCACTCCGGCGGGCGCTGTATGCCGACGGGCGTTTCGCCGTTGCCCATCTCGCCCTCGGCGGCCAGCTCCTGCGCGCGGGCGACGGCGACGGCGCCCGGCGGGCGTTTCGCAATGCGGCGCGGCTGCTCGATGAGAGTCCGGCCGACGCCGTTGCGCAGGGATCGGACGGGGAACGGGCCGGACGCCTGGCGTCGCTGGCGCGAGCGCAACTCGCCCTCCTGCAGGAGGCCGCGCCATGACGGGCGGACGGGACGCGCCGGAGTATGTACAGCAGGTGCTCGAGGAGCGCGCCCGTGCGCTCGCCAAGCCGGTGCAGCCGGAGCAGTCCGGCGACACGATCGAGGTCGTGCGGTTCGATCTGGAGGGTGAGACCTATGCCCTGGAAGCGAACTGCGTCTGGGAAGTGTTTCGGCTTGAGGCGCTGTCACCCCTTCCGGGCGCCAAGCCCCCGGTGTTCGGCGTGACGAACTGGCGGGGCGCCATACTCACCGTTCTGGACCTGCGGCAGATGCTTGGCCTCCCCGCCGGCGGCGTCACGGATCTCTCCCGCGTGATTTTGCTTGGCACACGGCGTCCGGCCTTCGGCATCCTCGCAGACGCCGTGCGCGACCTCGTGGTGCTGCGCCGGCAGGACGTGCGCGAGCCGCCGCAAGGCGTCGCGCTGAAGCGGGAGTATCTGGCCGGCATCACGGGTGACGCCGTGCCGGTGCTGGCCGGGAACGAGTTACTCAGGCGCCATGTCCGCTCGGCGCTCCCCAGTTCGCATCTCGCGCTCGGAGGATGACATGCATTGGACCGTGAGTCGCCGGATCGCGGCGGGATTCAGCCTGAGCGTGGGGCTGGTCGTGGTGGTGGCGGCCATCGGCGTGATCGCGCTCGGCGTCGCATCAGCCGGATACGAGCGGGCGGTCGCGCGTCAGAGCGACGTGCTGGCCCGCGCCCTCCGGGCCGAGTCCGAGTTTCGCGGCGCCGTCGTGCGGTATCTCGGTTTCCTCGTCGAGGGGGACGAGCGCGAAGTGGCAAGCCGGGACAGCATGATCGGCGTCAGCCGCCGCCTCGTGGAGCAGCTGCGGGATGCCGCGGATACCGAGACGGGTCGTGCCGTCTGGGAGGACGTTCTGGCCGCGCTCGAGCAGTGGGATCGGGCAGCCGTAGCGTCGATTGCCGCGGCCCGGGCCGGCCGCGAGGCCGAGGCGGTCCGCATCCGCGATACTGAAGTAGCGCCGCCGCGGGACGCGACCGTCAGCGCGTTTAGAATCGGTGCGCAGCGCGCCGAGCAGCAGGCCGCCGACGTCGTGCGCGCCAGCCAGACGACCGCCGCCCGGATGCGGGCGGTGCTCGTGGTGGGCGCGCTGCTCACCTTGGCCGTCGGCGCCGCTTCGGGGTTCTTGCTCAACCGGGCCATAAGCGGTCCGCTGCGTGAAACGACCGGCGTGCTCGCCACGAGCGCCGCCGAGATTCTTGCCGCAACCACACAGCAGGCCTCGGGGGCGGGCGAGACCTCGGCGGCGATCGCCGAAACCGTCACCACGGTGGACGAAGTGGCACAGACCGCCCAACAGGCGGCGCAGCGTGCCAAGGCGGTTTCCGACTCCGCCCAGCGGGCCGCTGAGATCGGCAAGGCCGGCCGTCAGGCGGTGGAGGACGCTACCGAAGCGATGGGAGGTGTGCGGCAACAGGTGGAGGCCATCGCCGGGAGTATCCTTGCCCTGGCCGAGCAGGCGCAGGCGATCGGCGAGATCATCGCGAGCGTCAACGACATCGCGGAGCAGACCAACCTCCTGGCGCTCAATGCGGCCGTCGAGGCGGCGCGAGCGGGTGAGCAGGGGCGTGGCTTTGCCGTGGTGGCGGGGGAGGTCAAGAGCCTGGCGGCGCAATCGAAGAAAGCGACAGGGGAGGTGCGGCGGATTCTGGGGGAGATCCAGCGGGCGACCAGCGCCGCGGTGTTGACCACCGAGCAGGGCACAAAACAGGTGGCCGCGGCCGCGAAACAAGTGAATGACACCGGGCAGACCATTCGGACCCTGGCCGACGCCGTGGCCGAAGCGGCCCAGTCGGCGACGCAGATCGTCGCGTCGGCCGGCCAGCAGGCGGCAGGCATGACGCAGATCCGCCAGGCGATGGCGAGCATTCACGATGCCACGCAACAGGGCGTGGCCTCGACGAGGCAGGCGGAACGGGCGGCACAGGATCTCAACGCGCTTGGCGGGAAGCTCCTCGACCTGGTGGGTGGAAACGAGCGCGCACGGCAGGTCACCACACGTACGACGAGAGGCATGTGATGCACTGGACCGTTGGGCGGCGCATTGCCGCTGGATTCGTGGTGGGCCTGGGCCTGGTCGTCATCGTGGCCTGGGTGGGGGTCGTGGCGCTCAGGAACTCGGTCAACGCGTATCAGGACGCACTCGCGCGGCAGCGCTTTGTGCTGGTCGGCGCGCTCGATGCGGAGTCCGAAGCCCGCAGCGCCACGATTCAGTTCCTGCGGTTCCAGCTCACCGAAAACGAGCAGTTCGCCCTGGCGCGCGACAGCTCCCTGGCGGTCGCCCGCGTGCTGGTCGAACAGGTGCGGGACTCGGTGGCGCTGGCGGATGACCGGGCGATCTGGAGCGAGGTGCTCGCCGCGCTCGAGAGCTGGGACGAGGCAACGCGCGACGCGATGGTGGCCACGCGCGCGGGACGCGACGCGGAGGCCACCCAGCTCCAGGACGCCCGGGTCTTTCCGGCCCGCGAGCGGGTTCGCGAAGCGGTCCAACGGGGCGTCGCACGGGCAGAGCAGCGCACTGATGCTGCGGTCGGGGCCGCCCGCGACCGGGCGAACCGGATGGAGACCATCCTCCAGGCCGGCGCGCTGGTTGTGCTGGTGGTGGGTGGGTTGTCGGGCCTGGTCCTCAACCGCGCCATCACCGGACCGCTCAAAGAGACGGTCGGTGTGCTGGCGACCAGTGCCGCGGAGATCCTCGCGGCCACGACGCAGCAGGCCGCCGGCGCGAGCGAGTCGTCCTCCGCCGTGAGCGAGACGGTGACCACGATCGAGGAAGTGGCGCAGACGGCCGAACAAGCTTCGCAGCGGGCCAGGTCCATGGCCGACTCGGCCGAGCGGGCCGTGCAGCAATCCGGCACCGCGATGACCGCGCTGCGCGAGCAGGTAGAGGCCATCGCGGGGAGCATCCTCGCGCTGGCGGAGCAGGCCCAGGCGATCGGCGAGATCATCGCCAGTGTCAATGACATCGCGGAGCAGACGAATCTGTTGGCGCTCAACGCGGCCGTGGAGGCGGCGCGGGCGGGCGAGCAGGGGCGCGGATTCGCCGTGGTGGCCGGGGAGGTCAAGGCCCTGGCCGGGCAGTCGAAGAAGGCCACCGGCGAGGTGCGGCGGATTCTGGGCGAGATCCAGCGGGCAACCAGTGCGGCGGTGCTCACGACCGAACAGGGCACCAAACAGGTCACCGCCACGGCAGAGCAGGTCGCCGGGGTGGTGGGCGATGGGAGCCGTGTCGCGGCCCAGATCGTGGCGTCGGTCGGGCAGCAGGCGGCCGGCATGGCACAGATCCGCCAGGCGATGGCGAGCATTCAGGAGGCGACCCAGCAGAACCTGGCCTCGACCAGACAGGCGGAGCGGGCGGCACAGGACCTGAACGCCCTGGGGACCAAAGTGCTTGACCTCGTGGGTGGGGAACGCCAGTCGGCCGGGCGCCGGCCGCACCGGCCGCCCGATCGCGGATGAACAAGGACGAGCTGTCGCGGCGCCTCCGGGCCACGTTCATTGCCGAGCTCGACGAGCAGCTGGGTGCGTTGAACGCGGGCCTGCTCGCGCTCGAATCGAGCGCGGCTGACGCCGAGCACCTCAAGGTGGTGTTCCGCGTCGCGCACACGCTCAAGGGTGCCGCGCGGGCCGCCGGCGTCCTCCCCGTCGAGCATCTCTGCCACCGGCTGGAGACGCTGCTGGCGGCGGCGCGGGACGACCGGATCGCACTGGGCCGGGCGGAGTTCGACGCGTTGTTCGCGGCCGCCGACGCCCTGGCGGGGGCCGGCGTACAACTCAAGGCCGGCGAGGAGGTGACGGGGCCTGCGCTGGCGACATCCCTCGCGTCGCTTGGGGCGCTGGAGCCGACGCCGCCGGCAACCCCTACGCCGACACCCGGTGGCGCCAGCGTGTCGGCCCCGGCCCCGGCCCCGGCGGCGTCGGAGGGCAACGGCTATGTCCGCGTCCCGACAGAGCGGCTGGACGCCATGCTCCTCTCGGCCGGCGACCTCCTGCTGAGCAGCGGCCGGGTTGCGTCGCGCGCCGCCGAGTTGGAGACTCTCCTCGAGGTCGCCCACCGCGGCGCCGTGGAGTCGCGCCACGCGAACCGCGCCGTGCGCTTGGCCTTGGAGCGCTCCGGCGCCGCTCCGGTGGCGGTCCAGGCGGTGACGGGATTCGAGGATCACCTCCGGCGGCTGACCCAGTCGGTGGCCCAGATCGCCCGGGCGGCCGGCGACGATGCGCGGGTGATCACACGGGCAACGGAGGACGTCCTGTACCACCTGCGGAAGCTTCGGATGCGCCCCTTCGGGGAGGCCTGCGAGGCGCTGCCGCGGCTGGTGCGCGACCTGGCGCGCGCGACGGAAAAGGACGTGGAGTTGGCGTTGCAGGGCGGTGACGTCGAGGCCGACCGCGTTGTCCTGGATGCCGTGCGCGAGGCGTTGCTCCAGTTGGTCCGGAATGCCATCGATCATGGGGTCGAATCGCCCAAGGCCCGCGTGAAGGCCGGCAAGCCGCGCCGCGGGCGGGTGACCGTGGAGGCCGCCCTCGAGGCTGACCGTCTCGTCGTGTCCGTGAGTGATGACGGCGCGGGCCTGAACGTACCCGCGATCAAGACGCAGCTCGAACGACGCGGTGTGACGCCCACCGCGGGGGACGCGGCACTCGTCCGACTCCTGTTGGAGACGGGGGTCTCCACGCGGGAGAAAGCCACTCCCATTTCGGGCCGCGGCGTGGGACTCGACGTCGTCCGGGCGGCGGTCGCCAGGGTCCACGGGACGGCCGAAGCCACATGGACGGTGGGCGAGGGCACGCGCTTCACCCTGCGATGTCCCGCCACGCTGGCCAGCCTTCGGACGCTCCTGGTGGGCGTCGGCCCCCAGACGCTGGCGGTGCCGACGGCCTACGTCGAACGGCTGTTCCGCATCAATCCCGAGCAGATCAAGCGGGTGGAAGGACGGAGCGTCCTGTCATGGGCCGAGGGGCCCGTGCCGATCGTCGCGCTGGCCCGCCTCCTGCCGCCTCTGATCGAGCGGCCGCTGGAAGGCCCGATCCCACTCGTGCTGCTGCGTGCCGGAGGCCGACGCCTGGCTGTCGCGGTGGACGAGTTGATCGCCGAGCAGGAATGCGTGGTGCGTCCCGTTGGGAACGGGGAAGACCCCATCCAGCACATCGGCGGTGCCGCCCTCCTCGCCGACGGCCGGATTGCGCTGGTCCTCGACCCAATCACGCTGGTCGCGGCCGGCCTCGAGGCAGACGTGGGAGCCGGACTCACGGCGGGCGAGCGCCGCCCCGGGGCACCGGCCACGCGGCGCGTTCTGGTCGTGGACGACTCGATCACGACGCGGACGCTGGAGCAGAGCATCCTCGAGGCGGCGGGCTACGACGTCCTGACGGCCGTGGACGGGAGCGACGCGTGGCGCGCCTTGCAGGAGCGGGGCGCGGATTTGGTGGTTGCCGACATCGAGATGCCGCGGATGGACGGATTCGCGCTGTGCGAGGCCATCCGCGGCTCCAAACGATTCCAGCAGCTGCCGGTCGTCCTGGTGACGGCCCTGGAAAGCCCGGAGCACCGCGCGCGCGGCCTCGAGGTCGGCGCGGATGCCTACATCGGGAAGTCCAGTTTCGATCAGCAGCATCTGCTCGATACGATCCGACAGTTGCTCGACTAGTCCACCGGTTCATAAGTTCGATGACGTATTGTCATGCGGCGGCCCTGGGCGACGCGGGCTCAGTGAGGCGCCAGCGTTCCAGGAGGCGGTGGAGATCTCG
>Ga0214471_10000105_pt1 | contig 85896 bp, 70 predicted proteins | sample RVTome_5_FD_207665 | JGI IMG/M metagenome (GOLD analysis project Ga0214471, IMG submission 207665) | Soil microbial communities from uranium-contaminated site in the Upper Colorado River Basin, Wyoming, United States - RVT142D155 | ecosystem: Environmental > Terrestrial > Soil > Contaminated >... | reverse complement strand
CCGTTCGGCCGTGGTCAACTTGATTTCGATGGCTATTCGCATGGGCGTTTCCCTCCGAGAGGATATACGGAGAGAAGCCCAAGAACAGCAAAAGAATATGCCTATTATTTAGGCATCAGACCACTAGAAACCCATCCGGATTCGGAAAGCGCGCGGTCATGGAAATCGGCTCGATCTCTACTCGCCGAAAGCCCACCCCCATCACCAGTGCTCGCAGCTCGTCTGCGCTCCCGAGCGCAAAGATGTCCTGAAGAGCCGACATGCCGAGGCGCCGTTGAATGACATCGTGCAAGGTCTGGTAAAACGGGTGCCGATCGAGACCCTGCCACACGCTCACCAGGACACGGCCGTTTCCTGTTACGACCCGGCGTATCTCGGCGATGGCCGCGGCCTTGTCGGCAAAGAACATCAACGCGAACTGGCACAGCACAAGGTCAAAGCTACTCCCGGGAAAGGGGAGCTGTTCGGCACTTCCTTCGCGCCATTCGATGAATTCCACGCCCTCCTGGGCCGCTGTTGCCCGGGCAACGGCCAGCATGTTCGGACTGAGATCAAGGCCCGTGATCGTGTCCCCTGCTCCGAGCCGCGAAGCGACCTGCCGGGCGACGATCCCCGTTCCGCAGCCCACATCCAGAACGCGCTCGCCCGGTCTTGGGTCCGCGGCCTGAACGAGAAGCGTGGCCCACGGACCGAAGAGGGTGGGCACCATGTAACTCTCATATCCTTCTGCTGGATTGGCCATCTGAATTCTCCGTTTCGCGGTCGTGCCGCCCAACGATCAAGCTCGTCCGCGGCCCGCAGCTCCGTCCGCTGCAAGCTGTTGTCAGGCGGCGTTGTCAGTGACCCTCTCATCGTCGGGCTCCAGGGGCGGTTCGTATCGTGGCCGTGAACTTCATGACCCCCACGCTCGGATTCGGTCCGATGAGGAACTCGACTCGTGAGCCAACCTGAACCATTGCGTCGATTGAATAGTCCGTACCCCGATCCTCGATGTCGGCGCGAAACAGCTCCTTACCGTCAACTACGATGAGCGCCAGGACCCCGCCACCCCAATTCTCTCCCCATGGCATGACTTTGCCCGCGTGACCGGCGATGGTCACAGGGCCCTCTGTCGTGCTGATCCAGCGACGCACGGCCCATTGCTCCACCTGGGCGTGGGCTCCCAGGTCGAGCGTGCCATTGGGGTGCCCTCCCTCTGCCCAGAGCGACGTGTAGTAGACCCCGTCCTTCAAGTACCACAGCTCTCCCGTGGTGAATTCAGGGTGATCGCTCAAGCCATTGATCGGGTCCCTGCCAAAGTGCTCGAGCAACTGAAAATCAGTCGCCGGATCGTAGTTTTTGTCAGCATCGGTGGAGCGGTCCCAGTATCCGTATGACCAGCCATTGGATCCCTGCATACCGCCAAAATCACCGACGGAGTCCGCAACAGGCGCCGAGCGCGCAAGAGACTCACCGTCACACCCGCTGGCAAGTTGCAGGCACGCTGTCAACACGATCGCAGTGGCCCGGAGAGGCATCGCGTGGTCTCACATTGATCTGGTCAAAGGAGGGATGATGTGGTTGCGCCAACCAACGCTCAACATCAGCGGCGGACGTCGGCCGGTCGGCCGCCTCCCGCGGAAGCTCAGTAGCAGTACGTCCACCGGGTCCCGACCCGCCACGAGTCGAACCAGTGATCGTAGGAGGCGTCGTCGCGGTAGACGATTCGCGAGAAGGTGGCTCCCACGGTGACCCTCTCCTCTCCGCCCCGGAATCCCACCGTGAGACGGAGATTGAGGCCGTCGAGGTCCGGCTGGCGCCCCTCGTCGTCCGGAGGTGGCACGGGGAAGAACAAGCGATAGCTCTCCGAGGCCGCGGGAGCGATGCGCCCCTCACCCCGTCCCTCGATTCGCGGATCGTCGAAGGGCCGCAGATTGCCGGACACGAGGAGAAGGGAGCCCAGCTCCAGAATGATGTCCGCATCGGTCCTGTTCTCGAGGAGAAGACGCACCTCGACCTCCTCGGGCCTCCCGGCGTCCTTGTCACGGCGCCGGATTCCCACCACGGAAACGAGGGCTCGCGCGGAGCCCTTGCCCTCCCGGGGGAGAATGGCGCTCTCGAGAGGACGCGGCTGGAAGTCGAAACCGCTCCGGTAGGTGGAGCAACCGGTGACGGGGAAGAGAAGGGCCAGGAGGCCGAGGACGGAAAGACGAAGCGCCATGGTCGTTCCTCGATGGTCAGCTCGCGGCGATCTGCTCCACGGCCTGCACGAACATGTCGAGCTCGTTGAGGGAGGTGTAGAGGTGAGGCGTCACCCGGACCCCCGCGCACTCCTCGTGACCGATTGCCGTCGTGACGACCCGGTGCCGCTCGAGCAGCTCCCCGCTGATCTCCTGGGGCTCCTTGCCCTCGAGGGTGAAGTTGGCCAGCCCGCAGGAGTGCTCCGGGGAAAGCGAGGTATTGAGCCGCGCACCCGGTATCTTCGCCACCCGGCTCGCCCAGTAGTCCTTCAGGTACCGGAGCCTCTCCTCCTTGCGCCGCGTTCCGATGGCGTTGTGAAAGAAAATGGCCTCGCCGATGGCCAGGATGTTCGCGACCGGATGGGTGCCGATCTGCTCGAACTTCGTGATATCGTCGCTGCCGGGGTCATTGGCTCCGAAGAGTGGCCAGATCTTGCCCATCCTGTCCTTCCTCACCCAGAGCATGCCCGTGCCAAACGGGGCGGAGAGCCACTTGTGCAGGCTCGTTCCGTAGTAGTCGCAACCCAGCTCGGGGATCTTGAAGTCGAGGTGGGCAAAGGCGTGCGCCCCATCCACCAGCACCTCGATGCCGCGCTCGTGGGCCATGTCGCAGATCCGCTTCACGGGGAAGATCTGTCCCGTGAGGTTGATCATGTGGCAGATCATCAGAAGCTTGGTCTTGCCGGTGATCGCCGTCCGGAAGATCTCCACCAGCTCGTCATGGGTTCGCGCCGGAGTCGGCACCGCGACCTTCCGCAGCACGACACCGTCCCGACGCTCGCGCTGCTCCCAGGACGTGATCATGCGCGGATAGTCCTGGGTCGTGGTCAGGATCTCGTCACCCGGGGATAGATCGAGACCGAAGATGATGGTCTCCAGCGCCTCGGTGGCATTCCGCGTGATGGCGATCTCTTCGGCGGGAGTCCCCGCCAGTCGCGACAGGCGGGTCCGGACGTTTTCCTTGTTGGGCTCGAGGTGCCTCCACATGTTGAGCGACGGGGCCTGATTGGAGTAGTCGAGGTAGCGCTTGAGGGCTTCCTGGACCGTTCTCGGCGAGGGGCTCACTCCTCCCGCGTTGAGGTGGATGAGGCTCCGATCGATGGTGAAGGCCCGCTGGATCTCCCGCCAGTAAGCCTCGTCGCGGGCCACCACCGCGGCCGGAAGGTCCATGCGCTCGTCGGTCATGGCCTGGATGCGCCGGCACCAGGTCTCGGTGAAAGCGCCCGCCACGACCGCCACGCCCGTGGCCTTTCCCACCGTACGCAGGAACTGCCGTCGATTCGTACTCATGGCATCCTCCAGGGTCATTTGCCCCGGACAAGCCTATCCGCAACAGGATGCGTCTGTCGAGCCCCGGCCCCCCGAATCAGCCGGGACCCCCTCCGGGCCGGGCGGGTGATATCCTGGTCTCGCCCCCGTCCAGAACCCCTTCACGGAGCCCGGTGCGATGAGAACCCCTCTGCCCCTGTCCCTTCTCGCCTTTCTCTTTCTTCTCGCTCCGAGCCCCGCCTCGGCCTCGGAAGAGCCATCGCCCGAGTCGACGATCGAGCTGGCCAACGGCTCCTTCCTGCCCGGCACGGTCGTCCAGCGGGACGGCGCCGGGGTCCTCGTCCGGCTGAGGGGAGGCTTCCTGGCGCTCCTCGCTCCGGGGGACGTTCGCGCCGTGCACGATGGCCCTCCCCCCGCTCCGGAATTCATCCGGTTTCGTGAAGGCGGGAGCTCGGGTGATGCCCTGCAGTGCGCGGTGGCCCTCTATCTGCACCCCGAGACCGGACGCCGGGTTTCCCTGGTGGGAGCGGTGCACGTGGCCGACGACCGTTACTACGACGAGCTCCAGGCCCTCCTGGACGCCCACGACCTGGTGCTGTTCGAAGGTGTGGGCGGTGAGGGCATCCAGAAGGAAGAGATCCAGAAGCTCGACGGCCTCACGCGACTCCAGCACCAGATGGGGAAGCTCCTCGCCCTCACCTTCCAGAAGGACGGGATCGACTACTCCCGGAGTCACTTCCGTAACGCGGACCTCGACCTCCGGAGTGTCCAGAAGGAGCTCTCGGATCGCAACCAGACCCTGATACCGTTTCAGGGGATCATCAACCGGCTGGCAGCGCAGAAACCGGCCGACCCTGGCTCCGGATCTCCCGATCGCCCCGACGCATCCAGCTCCTCTCCACCCCCCGGAGCCTCGGCAGAAATGAAGAGGGTCTTCGGCCGACTCCTCGCCGATGCTCCTCGCATCCTCGCCCAGGTGGGAATGCACGATCCCGAGAAGAGGAGCGATGTCCTGATCTCCATGCGCAACGACGCCGCCTTCCGCTACCTCGAAGAGGCCCTCGAAGAAGATCATCGAACCATCGCCGTGTTCTACGGAGCCGCCCACCTCGCCGACATGCACCGCCTCCTCATCGAGAATCTCGGGTTCGAGGAGCACGCCCTGTTCTGGATGAATGCCTGGAGCATTCCCGCGTCGCCCGTCTCCAGGAGGTAACGGGTGGAACCCGGAGCCGAAAGGAATGCCCGGGCCCGGGTACCCTGGCCGACCGCCTGGAAGCTCTACCGTCGTTTCTGGCCCTATCTCCGGCATGAGAAGAGGCGCGCGGGGATCGTCGGCCTCCTCCTCCTCGTCGGCCTTCCTGCCTCGATCGCTTCTCCCTTCCTGGTTCGGCTCCTCTTCGACGACGTCCTTCCTCGCGGCGACACCCGACGACTCCTGCTCGTCGGAGCGGCCATCGTGGGCATCACCCTCCTCTCCGGAGTCTTCTCCTGGTGCCAGAGCCTGGTCTCCATCGGCATCCACACCCGGGTGAGGTTCCGACTGCTCCGGGATCTCTTCCACCGCACGCTCCGCCTCCCCCTGAGGACCATCGACCGTACCGAGACGGGCTACCTCATGTCGCGGATCCGGGACGACGTGCTGGCTCTGGATACCCTCATGATCGATTCCCTGGTGGTGGCCGGGGTCGATCTCCTGCGCGCGGTGCTCTTCCTGGCCATCCTCCTCTTTCTCGATCCCGGCCTCGCCCTTTCCGGGGTGATCCTCATCGCCGTGATCTTTCTCCTCGTGATCCTGGTCTCGCCTGCACTGCGGCGCCGGGCCGAGAGGGCGCGCGAGGCGGATGCCCTGAGCAGTGGTGCCCTTCATGAGTCGTTGAGCGGTCTCCTCACCGTGAGGACGGCGGCCCAGGAAACGGGTGAATCCGCGCGCTTTCTGCGCGTCGCCAAGCAGGCGATCCGCGCGGGGGTCCGCCGGGATGTCCTGAGCACGCTCACGGGGACGATCTTCAGCCTCACGGGACTCCTCGGCGTCTACGTCATCGTCTCGGTCGGAGCCTATCGCATCTCCGTCGGCTCCTCGACCATCGGGAACCTCTTCGCGTTCTTCATGTTTCTCATGCAGCTCATGAGCGCCGCCGGATCGATCTTCGCCCTCGTTCCCGGCCTCCAGAAGGCACTGGCCTCGTTCCAGAGGGTCCTCGAGCTCCTGGACGAGGAGACCGAGGAAGGAGGATCCGCACACAACACGGGTGCACCCCCTCCTCGTGGCCATTTCCGGTTCGAAGACGTCTGCTTTCGCTACGAGACGGACGATGCCTTGCCGCTCGCCCTCTCATCCATCTCTCTCGAGGTGGAGCCGGGGACCATCACGGCACTGGTGGGGCGAAGCGGCGCCGGCAAGACAACCCTCGTCCATCTGGTGCCGCGCCTGCGCGAGCCGACGTCGGGCACGATCACCCTCGACGGCCGCCCCCTCGACCACTATCCGCTGCGTTGGCTCCGCGAGAAGATCGGCGTCGTGCCCCAGGACGTCTTCCTGTTCGACCGGACGATCCGCGAGAACCTCTCGTTCGCCCGTCCCGACGCCACCGCGGCCGAGATCGAGGCCGCGGCCCGGGCGGCAAATGCCCACGATTTCGTGATGGCTCTTCCCAGGGGATACGACACCGTGGTCGGGGAAAGAGGCGTCCGTCTGTCAGGAGGGGAGAAGCAGAGGATCGCCATCGCCCGGGAGCTCCTGCGCGACCCTCCCATCCTGATCCTCGACGAAGCGACCTCCAACCTCGATTCCGAGAGCGAGGCGCTCATCCGCGATGCGCTGCGCCACCTCCTCCCCGGACGGACTTCCTTCGTCATCGCCCATCGACTCTCCACCATCATGGGCGCCGACCGCATCCTGGTGCTCGACCAGGGCAAGATCGTCAGCTCGGGAACCCACCGGGAGCTCCTGGCCCGGGAAGGGATCTACCGCGAGCTGCACGCGCTCCAGTTCGGGGCAGTGGAGAACGGGGAGGGCGCCCCTGACGGCGGCGGCCCCGGTTGACGCCGGGAAGGCTTTCGGGCACCCTTGAGGTGCCCTGGCCGGCCAGACGTGGGTTGGCAAGGGGCTCGGCTTGACACAGAGGAAGAGGAGGGAAGAAGGAGAACACAGAGAAGAGTATGTTCGACAGCCGCCCGAAGCGGTCGGCCGTCGAACATACTGAAGCTATTGTGGGAATGCTCCCAGCGCCAATCGCTTCGATTGGCGCTGTTCTTCCTCCGTGTTCTCCTTCTTCCCTCCTCTTCCTCTGTGTCAAATCACTACCGTTCTCGCCCCATCGACCCAGGAGTCTCGCATGAACCCCTTCTCCGCCCGACGGCCCCTCCTGGCCCTTGCCGCCACGATCACCCTCGTCCTCGCCGTCGCTGCTCCCATGGCGGCGCAGGAAACCCCCGCCGTCACCGTCCTCAAGGCGGCCCGGCTGTTCGACGGCAGCTCCGATACCCTGGTAACCCCGGGGATGATCGTCGTCGAGGGCAATAAGATCACCGCGGTGGGACCGGAATCGGTCGTCCCCGAGGGCGCCACCGTCATCGATCTCGGCGACGCCACCCTCTGCCCCGGATTCATGGATGCCCACACCCACGTGACCTTCGAGAGCACGGGCGACTACAAGAGCAACATGGTCGAGGGGCTGCAGCGGGAGATCTCCGAGCAGACCGTCCACGCCGTGGTCTACGCCCGCACCACCGTCGAGGCCGGCTTCACCACCGTGCGCAACGTCGGGTCCAACGACTACATCGATATCGGACTCCGGAACGCCATCGCCAGGGGTCTCGTCCCCGGCCCGCGAATCCTTGCCGCCGGCTACGGTCTCGGCTCGGTGGGGGGGCACGCCGACCTCAGCGGAGTCCGTCACGACCTCTTCCCCCAGGCCGACTACCATCAGGGGATCGCCACCGGGGGCACCGGCTTCCGGGAGGCGGTTCGCTACCAGGTCAAGAACGGCGCCGACGTGATCAAGTTCTGCGCGTCCGGGGGCGTGCTCTCGTATGCCGACGAGGTCGACACCCCTCAGCTCACCCTCGAGGAGATGACCGCACTCATCGACGAGGCCCATCGCCTGCGCAAGAAGGTCGCCGCTCACTGTCACGGGGACGAAGCAGCCAAAGATGCCGTGCACGCCGGTGTCGACTCGATCGAACACGGGTCTTTCCTCTCCGATGACGCCCTGCGCATGATGAAGGAGCGGGGCACGTTTCTCGTCCCCACCCTCATGGCGGGGCACTCCCTCGAGGGTCAACTCGAGAAGTGGCCGCCCCCCATCGCCGCCAAGGCCCGCGCCGCCATCGATGGAGTGGGCGACATGTTCAAGAGGGCTCTTTCCATCCGGGTCAAGATCGGCTTCGGCACCGATGCCGGGGTCTTCCCCCATGGCCAGAACGCCGGCGAGTTCGCTCTCATGGTCGGTCTCGGCATGAAACCCGTCGATGCCCTGCGTTCCGCGACGTCGTGGAACGCCGAGCTCCTGGGCATCGCGGACGAGGTGGGGACCCTCGGGGAAGGGAAGCTGGCCGACATCGTGGCCGTGCCCGGGGATCCGCTCGCGGACATCACCGCCACCGAGCGCGTCTTCTTCGTGATGAGAGAGGGAGCGATCCTCCGCCACGACGGCCGGTCTCCCGAGCGCCCGTGAAGGCTCTCCTTCGAGAGCCCGGAGCAGCGCTGTCGGTCTGCGCCCTCACGTTCATCGAGAGAGAGCCCATCGACCTCTCACGAGCGCTGGTCCAGCACGCGAGCTACGGTGCGGCACTTCGGCGGGCAGGATTCGAGGTGGAGATCCTGCCTCCCCACGAGATGCTCGCCGACGCGGTCTTCGTGGAGGACACCGCAGTCGTGCTCGACGAGGTGGCGGTGGTGGCCCGGCCCGGGATCGAGAGCCGGCGCGAGGAGGTGGAGGACGTCGTCCCGTTCCTCGGCCGGCACCGGCCCGTGGCGCGGATTCTCGAGCCCGCTTCGCTCGAAGGTGGCGACGTGCTGGTGGTGGAAAGAGAGATCTTCGTCGGCCTGTCGAAGCGAACCTCCTCCCGGGGAGCGCGCCAGCTCGAAGAAGTCGCTCGCCACCACGGCTACCGCGTGACCACCGTCCCGGTGACGCGCTGCCTGCACCTCAAGACCGGAGTGACCCGACTCGCCGACGACACGGTGCTGATCAATCCCGCGCTCATCGACCCCGCTCCGTTTGCCCACCTGCGGCGAATCGACGTCGCTCCCCACGAGACCTGGGCCGCCAACTGCCTTTCTCTCGGGGCCGTCGCCCTGGTCTCGGCGCGCTGGCCGCAGACGGCGGAGCACCTCGAGAAGCGAGGGTTCGCGGTGCAACCCCTCGATATTTCGGAGCTGGAGAAGGCCGAGGCCGGGCTCACGTGCCTGAGCCTGGTGCTGCGGTAGCGCGCCCTAGCCCCCCGCCACCTGGATCATCCGCATGAAGGTGACCTTGGAGCCGTCGGCAAGCTCGAGAGGGGTGTCGGCGCCTTCGATCTGCTTTCCGTTGGCGAGCACGACCAGGCGGCCCGACTCGAACGCCTTGAGGGCCTTGGCCGTCTCGCTCGCGACATCGAGGCCCGACGTGGTCTTCTCTCTCCCCACCTGACGGGTGGGATCGTCGCCGCCGAGCCGCCCGTACTGCCGCTCGAAGCTGGTCATGACCAGATCCGGCTCGAGGCCGCTCTCCTGGGTCATGAAGCGGACCTGCTCGGCCACGGCCTTGCGCATGAGCTCGCCCATGGTGAGCGAGCCCCCCGGCAGCTCGAGGCTGATGGGAGCGATCGGCGGACCGAAGCTCCCGGAACCGACGAGGCGACACTTGATGGCAACGGTGATCGACACGGGTAAGACCTCCTGGCCCCGATTATGGCAAGCCGGAGGCAAAGCTCCTAGCGGGGACTGACCGCAGCTCCGTCACCAGGAGTCGTCCTATGAGTGACTCCCGGAACTACGATCGAATGGGCGAGGTCTTCGAGAAAATCACCGGCCTCCCCGGGAACGAGCCCGGCTCGCCCGCACGAGCTCGAACACCCGCTCGTGGGAGAGAAGCTCCTCCATTCTCCGCCGCCGCCCCCTTGCCTGGAGTCTGCGGCCGAGGAGCGCCACGGGCAGGAGAAGAGCCGCGAGCTTGACCCGGGCGAGGACCCTGAGGGCATGGCCCATCCTCCGCAGGAAACCTCGTGGGGGAGGGCGACGCTCGAAATACTCCCGCGGCGGAAAGGCCCAGCGGAAGATCCCGCCCAGAGCCGAGAGGCGAAAGTCGAGACCCCGGGCCGGGCGCGGGACCGCGTCGAAGGAGCGTCGGGCCCGATCCGGGGAGTCCCTCCAGGGAAATCCTACCGGATCCTGTCCCGACCGCCGGAGCACGTCGTCAGCAAGAGGTCGGGCACCGTCGGCGAGGCCCACCACCCTTGCCAGGCCGATGGCCCGGCAGAGAGCGGGAAGTGCGCTCCACTCCTCGGCCCGGTCAATGAGAGCCGGGGCATCCACTCCATCCCGGGCCATGCGCTCGAGGGCGAGGCGGAGGTCCAGGATCCACTTGAGGCGGGCCGGTGGCGCCGCACTGGTGAGCAAGGACAGGACGAGCCCCTCGTCGTCGAGAGGCGCAGTCTCGCCCCAGTGGCTGAGGAGATGGGTGGCGAGGTGGAGATAGCGATCGAGCGGATCGAGAGTGCGCACCGGCATGTCGTGCCAGGTGAACCTGCGTGTGCGCGCAAGGACGTCGTCGGTCTTCACCGTGAGCAGGAGGGCCGGACTCTGGAGAGCCCAGTGGAGCTCGACCTCGCAGAGGAGGTTCGCGGCGGGATGGAGCTTGAGGTGAAAGTGCACGAGCCGGTAATAGAACAGGGGGAGCCTCTCGGGAGCGACCGCCAGCCCGGCCTCGTATGCGGCCTCGATGGCGAGGGGCAGATCCTCTTCGCTCATCAGGAGATCGACGTCTCCGGTGGGGCGAAGCCAGGGTTCGGGATAGACGTCGACGAAGAGCGAGGCGCCTTTCAGCAGCACGGGAGTGAGGCCCCTCTCCGCGCAGGCCCGCAGGATCCTCTCCGTGGTGAGCGTCGTGCGAGCAGCGTGGGAGCGCAGGGGCTGTTCGCGGCGCTGCATCGCCGACACGAGATCCCGGCTCCCCTCTCCGCCGGGGGTTGGTGACCCGGAGAGGGAGGCGAGGCAAACGGGGAGGATTCCATGGAGCTCGAGGAGTGCCACGACCTCCTCGAGCCTCCCCCCCGCGGCGAGAGTCGAAAAGGACTCCTCATCCACATTCCCGTGGGGGTAGGCGCGCAGGAGATCGAGGGCCGCGCGGGCGCGGGGGCCGTCGAGAGGCAGGTGTGCCGTCACCGGCCCGTATCCTCGTCACCTGCCAGCACCGCCTTCCGGACCGCACGCGCCGCGTCGTGGGGATCGGAGAACGAGAGGTGAAAGCACTCTGCGTCCTCGACCAGGGACCTGAGATGCGAGAGGCTCCTCTCCCGATGAGTGCCGAAGTTGAGAGCCGAGGAGGTGAGGGCGAGGAAGGCCTTCCCGCGGGAGGCGGGCTCCAGCCGCGTCGGTGCCCCCGAAGCCCAGGAGGGGATCACCACCGCACCCACCCTTGCCGGATCGCCCTCGACGGGAGTCGGTGCGCCGAGCTCGCGTAGACGGCTCGAGGGAAGGAACGTCCCTTCGCCTTCCCCGACGACGAGTCTCTCGGCACCGGGAAAGGAAGGCAGGCAAACCGGCCGCAGCTTGAGCGAGCGAAGGAACGGGAGCGCCCGTCCCTTCTGCGGATCGAAGACGAGGAGCTCGTCGGACAGATAGCGCGCTCCCGAAAGAAGCAGCGCGAGCACGAGAGTGGACTTCCCTGCCCGCGAGAGCCCGGGAATGACGATGGCCTTCTCGTCAACGGTCACCACGCCGGCATGAACGTAGAAGAGCTCCCGGGCCCGCAGCATGATCGCGTGGAGGAGCTCGTGGCTCAGAGCGCGGACCGCCGCCACGACGTCGGTCTCGTGGTGATCCGGACGATCGGAAACCCGGGTGTGGAATCGAGCGTCGTCCTCGAGGAGCTCGGCGCGGAGCAGATCATGGCCCGGACTGTCGTCGAGAGACGCCTCGTAGCAGGCTCGAAGGAGGGAGGCCGCCCTGTCGCCGCTCTCGCAGACCCTGATCTCGACCCCCACGTCCAGGAGTCGGAGGAGCAGGCGCGTCGGCTCCGGATTCATCGCCTCAGGAGATCAGCGAGCGCGAGCGAAGGTGGTCGAGGGTCTCGAGGAGATCCTTGCGCAGGACGGACTCCTCGACGGGATAACGCTCGCACAGGCAGGAGAGCACGTCCGCGACCGAACGCTCGCCATCACAGAGATCGAGGATGACGCTGGCCGTCCCGTTGAGCACGGCCACATCGTGGCTCTCGGGTTCATAGACGGCCCTCTCGCCACCGAGATCCTCCTCGTGGCAGCGGGGATTCTTGCGCGGACGATCGGAATCGGCGAACACGACGTGTTCCTCCAGGGGGGTACTTCTCTTCCCGGCCTGCCGGCGCTGGATGTGCGGGAGCTTGCCGGTTCTGGACAGCCGGGCCCAGATTCCCAGGGTCAGGGACATGTTGTGGCGGAGGATGTCACAGGACACGGGGTTGGGGCTACCGAGCCCGCCCCCCGCGATGAGGTTGTCGTGGTGACAGCCTCCGCCGCAGTAGTAACGCGCCCAGCAAACCGAGCAGTCGGTCTTGCGCTCGACCGGCAGGTCCATGAGCTTCCGGGTGACCCCGCGATCGACCCCTTCCTGCACCGACCCCATGGAGAACTCGTCATTCTCGTAGAAGCGGTAGCAAAGGTGGAGGTCTCCGGAGGCGGCGACACCGAGGTAATCGCGGCCTCCGTCGCAGTACTTCAGCTTCTTCTGACCCGAGAGCAGCCGGTTCATGAACGAGGGGAAGACCGTGGCCGCGAAGGGGCGTTCCTCGAGGAGGCTCTTCTCGTAGTCCCTGGCCAGCGCCGAGTAGGAGGCGAGGAGCCGGGGCACGTCCTCCGGTCGAACTCCGTGGGTCTTGCCGGTGAGATCGGTGGCCGGGGTGAGGAGGATCTTGCGGAAGCCCATCTCCTCCAGATGACGCACGATCTTCACGAGGTCGAGCTCGCGGCGCGTCACGACCACGCTGCAGTGCGTCCACTTCTCGAGCGGGGTGCCTCGCCGACCGTCCAGGAGCTTGCGGATCCCTGGCTCGGCCAGGAGATGGGAGCTGCCGCCGTGCAGGGGGCGCGCCACGTCCTGGACCTCGGGAGGCCCGTCGAAGCTCACCCCGACCCGGATGGCGTGGTCGTCGAGGAAGGCGATGACCTCGTCGGTGAAGCGGGTCCCGTTGGTGGTGACCTCGAAGGTGAAGGACCTGCCAGCGAGCCGCGACTTTTCCTCGGCGTAGAGCACGGTGTGGCAAAGAAGGGGGAAGTCGAGGAGAGGCTCGCCGCCGAAGAAGTGGAGATGCAGGGGCCCTTCCTCGGGCCCGTCACGCAGGAGCAGGTCGACCGATTGCTCGGCCACCTCCCGGCTCATGCGATCCTTGGGGTCGTAGGCGTGCTCCCGCTCGGCGTAGTAGCAATAGCCACACCGAAGGTTGCAACCCTTGGTGAGCTCGAGCGTCAAGGCACGTGGCCTGGGGAACGCGGGTTCGATCGCGGGGCTCATGGGCCCTCCCCGGAGGTGCGGGAGCCGCGACATGGGGCCGGGCTCTCAGGATATGCGAGAGCCCCCCTGGCCGGATCATGGGCCAGTCGGGGGGCTCCGCCTTCCATCATCGTTTCTTGTCGAGGCCGACCGGCCTCAGGAACTGGAAACGAGGTTTCAGGTCAGGGCCTCGGCCGCCTCGTCGGTCAACTTGAGCGACTCGACCTTGGGGGCCTCATACGGCTGCTCATCCTGCCGGGAAGCATCGTCCCGAACCTTGTCGTCCTGTGCTTTGGCCATCTCGGGATCTCTCCTCAAGGAAACGAAAATGTGACCGCCCGGATGTGCCCGGACTCGAGCCCGGGCTCAACCGCCAGAAAGCAAAAGTCTATCTGTCCCTTCGACCAAGGTAAAGACAATGCTGGAGCACGGCCTCCACGGCATCTTCCGGCGCGCCTCCCCAGACCACCTCCGCCACCCCCTCGGCCGTCGGGCCCTCCTGGAAGAGCTCCACGATCTGCTCCGGGCTGGAGACCCCCGGAATCACCCCGGACGCCACGTACCCGGCGGGATCCTCGCCTCCCTGCCCGAGAAGAACCAGGGCAGGCCTCCGCAGTCGCAAGGCTTCCAGCAGAGCCGACGACGCGCGGCCCAGGACGAGGTCGGCCGCAAGAAGATCCTCGGTCAGCTCAACGGGAGCCTCACGCCGACCCGCCATGCGGGCCGGGTGGAGGCGCACCAGCGTCTCGAAACCCTTGGCGCGCAAGGACTCGAGGATAGGTCCGGCGTCTCTCTCGAGATCCTCGGTGGCTTCCCCCAGGAGCAGGATCCGCCGCCGGGTGGAGGGTGCGCGCCGATTCTCCATCGGGCGGTCGGGCTCGAAACGCAGCCGCCCGGTGACCACCGCCGTCCTCTCGTCGTAGAGGGGCGAGATCCGGAGGAGTCGACTCCTGAACCAGGGGCTCCACACGCAGATCCCGTCCGCCGCCACGGGATCGGGGGCGCCCTCGTCGAGATCGTACTGGGGATTGCCGGGCTGGAAGTCGCCGTGCTGGATGCCGTGGACGGGGACGCCGAGGGAGCGGCAGGCCCGTACCCAGGTCTGTCCCGATCCCGACTCGTCGATCACGAAGGCGCATCGGGGAGCGAGGCCCCGGAGGAAACGGGCGGCGAGGCGGCCGGCCGCTTCTCGCGACCTGCGCCGGTCGGCCCGGAGCGGGAGACGCAGAAGGCGGCTCAGCCCCACGATCGCCGCATGAGAGAGGAAGGGTCTCCCCCCCAGGCCACGGGCACGACGAAGCTCACCCCTCCTCAGAGGGACGAGCCGGACCTCGAGGAGCGGGAGGCCACGGGCGAGAATCCCCGCGACGAGAGGGCCCATCTGGCGATCGCGTCCCCCGGCATCGACGTCCTGGAGATGCGAGAAGACGAGGATGCCCCCGCGTCCGGTACGACGCAGGGTACGAGCCGCGATCAAGGTGGCCACGAGATGGGGAACGAAGTGCATCGCCTTGCGGAGGTTCTCGATCACGGGAGCACGAGGATCGCGTAGCCCCTCACCTGACCGTGCTGGCGGTCGTAGGCTCGTTGGTCGCGAAAGAGATGCTTCACGCGGAGGCCAGCCTCACGGGCCTCGCGGACCAGGTCCGAAGAGCGCGGGTAGATGTGGACGGTCTCGTTGATGAGATAGGTGTCCCCGCGCTCGTGTTCCGGATTGACGACCTTGAGGCGCGCCGGGGCGGTGCTGGAGTCCTCGCGGCCGGGGGGGACGTACGCGGAGAGAAAGGTCACCGCGAGATGGCCACCCGGCGCGAGGTGTCGCCGGGCACACTCGAGGAACGCCACCCGTCGTGCCCCCGGCAAGCACATGTTCATGAGGCCGGAGAAGACGAGGACGGTGTCGAAGGTCTCGCCGAGGTCAAAGGTCGAAGCCTCGCCCTGGACGTAGCGCACCGACAGGCCCCGTCTCGTCGTCTCCTCTCGAGCCCTCGCCAGCATGGCGGGATCCAGATCGATGCCCGTGACGTCGTGGCCTCGCGCGGCGAGGGCGATAGCCTCGCGTCCGGGGCCGCAGCCGATGACGAGCGTCCGGCCCCGGGGAAGGCCGTGGCGGTCGAGGGCCACCTCCTCGATGAGGGTGAGGCCGGCCTTCAGGTTCTCGGAGAGAGAGGTGAACTCCCGGACCGAGAGGGATTGATAGAGCCTCCGGCGCTCCTCGGCCTTCTCGTCGGAATGGAGAAGTGCGGCGCGGAGGACATCGAGGGGTCGTCGCAGACGGGCGGCAATCCTCTCCGAAAGGAGGAGGAGCGAGGAGAGGAGACGCACCGGGAAGCGGACGACGGCGCGGAGAACGGACGAGGCACGGAGAGGAGCGGTGAGCGCGCGAACCACGCTGGTGGCGAGGACGAAGAGGCGGTTGGAGAGGCTGCCGCGGAGACGGGTCGCCGTGCGGGTGAGGTCGACCGCCGTCTTCTCGCCATCGAGCCTCCTCGTCTCGACGAGCCCGAGGAGCTGAGCCCGGCTCACCCGGTCGACACGCGTGCTGCTGTCGCCTCGGGTGAGGAGCACGTCTCCCTCGTGTCCCACCACCCGGTGGGCGACGAGGCGACGATCGCCGGCACAGTAGAGGATGACGCTTCCCGGCGTTGCCGTGTCGAGGGTGGCGCCCCGCACCTGGAGCCGCGCGCCGTCGGGAACGAGGGGCCGCATGCTGTGGCCGCGGGCCCGGAAGACGAGCCGGTGGCCGGCGGCGAGAACACTTCGCGCCACCGTCTCGAGCTCGGCCGAGGAGAGGGCGGGCGTCGAGTCGAGCGACGACGTCGCCTCCGCGGAAGCAATCCCCTTCGTGGCCAGATCCTCGACGAGGCGTCGGATGTCCGCGCGTGCCGTCGCCGGGTCGATGCCGGACTCGCGGGCCAGGGTCGCTGCCGCCTCGGTCTCGCCTCCCTCTTCGAGGAGCTCGATCGCCCGGCGCGCGCTGTCGTTGACGCGGAGGGACCGATCGAGGTCGGCCACCCCGTCGAGGACCGGAACAAGCACCGCGCCCCGCTCGAGGGGAACGAGGTGACCCGGGGAGTCGGGCTCCCCTACCTTCCTGGCCGCGGTTCGCTCCATCGGGGCTGAATCTAGCAAACGGTGTACAGAACGGTGCCTGGCACCTTTCTTTACAAGCAAACGGTGTACAGAACGGTGCCTGGCACCTTTCTTTACACCCGCGGCGCGGCTAGCTCGCCGGCGGCGGCTCGCCCCCGCCCAGGAGGTGGAAGAGCATGAGCAGCGCCATGCCCGCCATGGTGAGGTTCTCGACCAGGGTCACCACGGACATCGGGAGGTCGAAGACGACCCCGAGGCAGGCGCAGCGCACCTTGGTGCCCTTGAGGAGGATGCCGACCACGCCAAGGGCACTGACGCTCATGAGGAGGAGCGCCGCCACGTTGGTGAGGACGGGGAAGAACCCGATGAGGTAGAGGACGCCGAGGGAAAGCTCCACGAACGGGTAGTAGCCGGCCCAGGGAGGCCAGGCGCGACAGACGAGGTCGTAGGAGCGGTACGAGCTGGCGAAACCGCGCAGGTCGAGGAGCTTGAAGAACGAGAAGGCGACGAAGAAGCACCCCATGAAATCGCTCATGAGATCCCAGAGGGAAAAACCGTCGCCGCGGGCTCGGAGCAGCACTGCTCCTCCGGCGAGGTAGGCCACGAGGAGGAGCAGCGGGCGGTAGGTCTCGAGGATCGACTTGCTGGCGGCCGGCGTCGCCGCCGGCCCGCCCTGCGCCGCCGCCTCCTTGCCGGAGCCGCTCGCATCATCCGCCCTCGCGCCCACCGCGCCGGAGGCTCCCGCCGCTTGCCGCCGGAGCGAGTACGCGCCCGCACCCTTGAGCGCCGCCTCGAAGACGGAGTCGGCGATCTCTCCCGACGAGCTGACGGTGGCGCGCGGCGGGGCCAGCGTGACCGCCACCGACTCCACGCCGGGAACGGCGGCCAGCGCCTCCTCGATCTTCGAGACGCAGGCGTCGCAGTGCATGCCGTGAATGTCGAGGTTCCGGGTCATGGGGCCTCCTGGCGCGGGGCGAATCGGGTCTTTCCTCCCGGCGTCTCCTCCCCTATCATGGAATACGACGTCCCCCCCGCAAGATCCGGATCCCCGTTCCGCCCCCGAGAAAGGACCGCGCACGTGCCCAGCCCAAGGACTCTCTTGCTCGTAGTCCTCGTCCTCGTCCTCCTCCTCGCCGCCCCCGTGGTCGGCCAATCGGCCACCCGGATGGAGCTCGACCCCACGGGACGTCCTCTCTCGGGTCTCGTCCTCCCCACCACGGGGCCCGGAGCCGAAGATCCCGCGCCCCCTCTCGACGCCCTCCTGCGGGGAGGCCCGACCGGCCGCCGGAGGATCCTCCTCACCGGCTACTGGCCCCCCTCCAACGAGGCGATCCGCAAGTTCAGCACCAGCCTCACCCAGAACCCCCAGGGCTGGAAGGGCAACAACTGGGAGCAGCGCGGCTACGACATCTACTCGTTCTTTCCCGAGTTCGATCCCCGCGACTGCTCGAATTGCGGCAAAGGCACGGGGGATCTCGAGGTCGACTACCAGGACACATCGGTGGACTTCTGGGCCATCGCCAACTCCATCCAGCCCACCGCCATCATCACCTTCAGCCGCGGCTTTCTGGATCGGAGCTGGGAGCTGGAGATGAACCAGTTCAACCGCTCGAGCTGGATCGCCGACTTCCAGGCCCCGGTGTTCCCGACCCCGTCCCCTCCCGACGCCAGCGTTCCCGCCGGCTTCCTGCGCACGTCCACTTTGCCCACCCAGGCCATCGTGGACGCGGTGGACGCATCGGCGCTCGACGTCAACCCGTACATCTGCTTCTCCGGCGACGGGGGCGGATTCCTGTCCGAGTTCATGGCCTACCACGGCGTCTGGTACCAGTCGCTCCACACGGACCCGAACGATCCGGCGCACTGCGTGGCCGCCGGTCACGTCCACGTGGGCGGAAACCTCGAGTGGTTCACCGCCATCGGAGCGGCCGAAATCAGCGTCCGCACCCTCATCGACCACGTCAATGGCATCCTCGGCCCCCCGGGCGGTCTCGTGACGACCTGCGGGGTGGGCGGTGTCAACGCCGGCTGCGGCACCACCGAGAACATCCTGCGCGTGAACGGATCACGCGGGGGCAACGCCCGAACCGTGTTCCTCTCCCCGACCTCGTCCCTCGAGATCAGCGTGGACGAGCCCTCGGGACAGCAGGGCGATGGCTCCCCCACCCGGCTCTGCGTCTACGCATTTCCGGGTCTGGCCGGCGCCCAGGACGACCTGCTCCTACCCCGGGGGCTCGGGCGCATGTGCTTCGGCCCGTTTGCCCTCGCCAGCCAGCCTCCGCTCGTCACCTGGAACTCCATCGGACGGACGAGCAAGCTCGGTCCTCACACCGCGCCGGGCCCACCACCGCTGATTCCCGACGGCGGAACGGCGGTTCTGATCTCGCTCGCCTCGGGCGCCGGCATGCAGGTGACGCTCACCCTGCAGGGAATCGTCGAGGATGCCTGCACGCAGGCCCTCGTCCCCTTCAGCGTCACCAACGGAGTCGCGGTGAAGATCGAGTGATCACTTGCCCTCGCGAGCGATCTGACGTCCGAGAAGCTTGTTGGTGAAACCGTCAAGATCGGTCCAGAAGGTGCCCTCGCCCGCGTAGAGCAGGTTGAGCTGGATGTCCTCAGGAAGGTTCGAGGCGAACACCCACTGGTTGTAGGCGTCGCCGCTTCCGAAGGCGCTGACCGCGAGGCCGAACTTCTGGGCCTTGGCCTCCTCCAGCATCTTCCGGGCCGTCGCGCTGGCCTGGCCGCGAAGGATGTCGGCCTCGGCCTCGAGACCCGCCGTCTCCTTGTCGATGGCGGCCACGAGTTGCACCGTTCTGGCCCGGGTCTCCTCGACCTGCTTTCGACCCTCGGCCAGCTGCTGGGCCACCAGCTTCTCGGTGAGCGCCGCCACGCGAGCCGCCTCGAGCTCGACCTTGCGCTCCGACTCCCGGAGACTCGCCTCGGTCTTGGCGGTGAGCTGCTCCTGGTCGCGGGTCAGACGAAGCTCGTCGGCGATGTTGGCGTTCTGGATGGGAATGCGAACCTCCTGCGGGATGTAGATGTGACGCACGAGGCCGTAGAGGAGCGTGATGGATTTCTCGCTGAGGATCTGCTTGAACTCCTTCTCGGTGTCCTCCTGGAAGAGCTGGCGTGACTCGCCGATGAGGAGCTCGACCGCGCCCTTGCTGGAGCCCACATTCCGGCAGATGCTCTCGATCTGGGGCACCACCACCTTCTCTTCGACCGCATTGACGTTGCCGAACTTGCGCACCGCCTCGGCGGCCTGATCGGGCATGATGCCCCAGATGGCGGTGAAGTCCATGTGGATGGGGAATCCGTCGTTGGAGGGGAACATGATCCCGGTGCTGTCGTCCTTGACCACCGGCTCGCCGCTGGCATCGAGCTGCAGGCGACCGCTGGCATCGGTAGCCCGCGTCACCGACACCGTCTTCTCCCGAAAGCCGACCTCGACGATGTCGATCTGCTGCTCTCGTCCATTGACGAGGTAGATGCCGGGGGGAAAGACGTCGTTCTGGATGCCGGCGGTGCCTCCGGTGAGGGGGTTGTCGGCGAGGTTGGTGACCACGCCCACGTAACCGGTAGGGATCTCCACCCAGCCCCACATCTTGGCCTGGGAGGACGTATCGACGACCTCGGAGCGAACCAGCTTGACCTCGTAGGCGTAGGAGTTGATCCGATAGCGCCCGGGCCCGTACGCCACACGCAGGATGCCCTTGTACTCGGTCTCCCCCAGCTTGCCGTCCACGAGGAACTGGTCCTGGGGAAGCTCCCTACCGAGCTTGCTGATGATGATGGCCACGTTTCCGGGCTCGACGACCACATCATTCACCATCTGCCTCTCCCACCAGATGGGGCAGTAGAAGTGGCGCCCCGGTCCACGAAGCTGCTCGATGATGCCGATCTCTCCCGCCTCGTAGCTGGCGAAACGGCCCGTGGCCACTTTCTTCTCTCCGAACAGGAGAGGCCCCTTGTAGCGCAGGAGAAGGCTCTTGCCTGCCGGAACGTACACGCGATTGATGGTCCAGTGGAAAGCCCCGAATCCCGCTCCCAGGAGGAGCAGGAAGAAGATACCGAAGGTCGCTGCCCTGGTCATGGTGGTCACTCCTTTCTCCTGAAACGGCTCAGTTCGAATCTCCTGCCGGTGGACGCGACGCCGCATCCGGCCGCTTTCCCGACGGAGTGAACGATTCGAAGATCTTCATGATGGGGCTGTCGGCGGTGTTGGTCATGATCGTCCGGTAGGCCGGGGCAATCTTCTGAAACAGGACGAAACGAGCGTAGTCCTCGCCACGGCCGCCATAGGCCTCCACCGAACGGGCCCAGCCTGCGGCCTCGGCCGCGTTCTCGAACATCACCACCTCGGCCACAGCCCGGCCCCGGGAGAGAATGGCCTCCGCCTCGTCGCGGGCGGCATCCAGGTGGAAACGGGCCACCCCGCGGTTCTCGTTGGCCTTGGTCACGGCGACTTCCTGCTCCTGAAGGGCTTCGGTGGTCATGGTCACGACCTCCTGGTCGGCGCGCACGATGGCCTGCTTCTGCTTGATGAGGGCCATCTCGATTCCGAGCTGCTTCTCCGACTCCTGCTGGGCGATCTCGTGCACGTACTGGCTCTCCTGCTGCTTGGCAATCTCCCGGTCGCGAACGGGCTTGGCAATGCGCTCGGGCGGTCGTATGCGGGTGATGAGAGCCTGGATGATCTCGATGCCCAGTGGCTCGCAGGCATGCTTCATGGCCGTCTGGAACTTCTCCTGGAACTCCGTCCTCTTGTCTCCCTGGATCATCTCCCGGCCCAGGCTCTTCGAACCCTCGAGGCGGCAGAAGCTCCGGGCGTTGGGCATCACCACCTTGCGAATGATCTCGGGATCGATCTTTTCGCCGTTGGCGTCCTCGTTGTAGGTGACGAAGACGTTGGCGGCGTGATCGGGCATGACCCTGAACTCGATGATGCCGTCGAGGCTCACCCAGAATCCGTCCTTGGTGGGAAACCCGAGGTCCCGCGTCTCGGCGAGGTCGAGCCTCTGGCTGCGGCAATCTACGAGGCTGATCCGGGTCATGTAGGGATTCACGTAGTAGGTCCCGGGATCCAGGGTCTTGGCCTGGACGCCGCGGAATCCTTCCTCCACCAGGAGGCGGTTGGGGTTCCTGGGCAGGGGCCCCGCGAGGTTGGTCACCACTCCCTTGTAGCCCGCCGAGACCGTCACCGGATCATGGAGCTCGGCCTTCTCCAGGTAGGGATGGATCGCATAGCGTCCCGGCCGCATCACCTCGGGAACGATGCCCTTCTCCTCCTCCCGATTGGCGATGAGCTCCGCGTAGCCGAGATCCTCACCGTGGAGGCGAATGCGCACCCCGAGCTTTCCCTCGGGAACTTCGATCTGGGGAATCACCATCCACTGCCAGTAGTAGGGATTCCGGAAGTACCGCCCCTCCGAGAGCAGCTCCTTCTGGACTCCCTTGTGCTCGGGCGTGGGAGCGACTTCCTCGCCGTTCTCCAGATCGAGGCCGGTCTTCTTGATGAGCACGGCCACATGCTTGACCGGGACGTCGATCCGGAACGAGGTGTAGATCGACCACAGGGCGGCGATGCCGCCCACTCCGAGCACGAGAACGCCCAGCATTGCTGCGCGCGTGCGAGACGAAAGCGGTTGATGGCGAGAAAGGGGGCGTGGCTGGTTCATTGTCTATCTCCTCCTCCATCCCGATACCGATCCGGGTGATCGACTTACCCCGCGTCCAACGGAATCGGATCGGAAAGGTTCGGGTCTCGCCCGATCCACTCACGACGAGATCGGACAGGGAGGAGGGTACGCCCGGGGAAGGCGAATCACAAGCGCGACCCGCCGGGAGAAAGGAGGGATCCCGGGCACGAAAATGCCGTATGGCGGTTGTTGTCGATGACGCGGGCTCTCAGTTCTGCTCGGGCATGTCCCCGACGAAGACCGTCCGGCGAAGAAGCCTGCCGTCCCGGAGAAGGACGAGCTGCACCTCGTCGCCACGGACCAGGCGTCCGACAGCCTCCTGCAGATCGACGCTGGAACGGATGCGGCGACCACCGGCCTCCACGATGATGTCCCCGGGCTGCAGGCGAGCACGCTCGGCCCCCGTACCATCCAGAACCCTGATGATCTGTACCGCGGTGATCTCGTCGTCTTCGTTGGCCGTCATCTCCGAGGTGTAGGCCTCGGCCACCACCGCGATGGGTCGGATGTTGACCCCGAGGTATCCACGGGGGTAGCTCCCCTTGTCATAGAGATGGGGAAGGATGATCTTCGCGGCATCGATGGGAATGGCGAGACCGATGTCGAGAAGCGGGCCGGTGACGGCGCTGGCGATCCCCACCACCTCTCCGCGGCTGTTCAGCAGGGGTCCGCCGCTGTTTCCGGGCTTGATCTTCGCATCGGTCTGCAGATACCCACCGACCCACCCCGCGGTGCCCGCAGGATCTCGACGGGTTCCCGAGAGGATACCGAGGCCGATGCTCGTCCCGAGCCCGAACGTGTTGCCGCAGGAGAGCACGATCTCTCCGGTGCGCAGATCCCTGGAACGCCCCAGGGCGAGGACGGGATAGGGAGCACCCTCGCCCTCGAGGCGAAGGAGAGCGAGATCGCTCTTTTCGTCGGCACCGATGACGGTGGCATGACGACGCTGGCCGGAGTGGAGCTGGACGACCACGTCGCTGGTGTTGTCGACCACGTGGGCGTTGGTGACCACGACCCCGCTCTCGTGGATGATGAATCCCGATCCCTCGCCGGTGGTTCTTCCCTCGGGAATGGCCGGGTGATCCTCGGGAAGATCGACGGCGAGGGGGCCACGAGTCGTGATCGCCACCAGAGCCGGCGACACGCGCTCCACCACATCGGCCATGGAGTCGGACAGCTCCACCAGGCGGGTACCGGCCAGGACGACCGGAGAGGCATCTCGCCACAGGGGGCCGGCCACTCGCTCCTCCGCCGTCGTCCCGCGGGGGGCGGCGGGAGCGGCCGACAGAAGACCGGAGATCCTGCCGTTTCCTCCCATGAGGGCCAGGACGAGGATCGTCACCAGGTTGCCCACGATGATGAGGGAGAGCACGCGTTCCACGATCTTCATGTCGAATCTCCGCGCCGGGATCCGGGGGCCGGGCCGGGGAGCGATGTCCCCTCACGAGTATACTACGGCCAAACGGTGGTCTTGCTGGAGGAACATCGCGCGCCCGCAGGCAAAGGGGCCTGACTCGTGCCGAGGGGGTGGTGGCGGTCGGGCCGGAGCTGGTAGACTCGACGCCCCGACCCCATCACGGAGACAGGATCATGGATCTCGACCGCATCCAGGCCGTTCTGCGCGACCGGAAGATCGACGGCTGGCTCTTCTGCGACTTCCACAACCGCGACCCCATCGCGCTGCGGATCCTCGGGATGGACCCCGAGAGATTCCTGAGCCGACGGTGGTACTTCTACGTCCCCTCCCGCGGTGAGCCCGTCCGACTCGTCTCCAGGGTCGAGGAGCACCGTCACGACTTCTTGCCCGGGAAGAAGAGGACATACCTCTCCTGGCGCGACCTGCACGGCGAGCTTCGATCCGTCCTCGGCGAGAAGAAGACCATCGCCATGCAGTACTCGCCGATGAACAACATCCCCTACGTATCCATCACCGACGCGGGGACCATCGAGCTCATCCGGAGCTTCGGCCACGACATCGTGTCCTCGGCCGATCTCGTCCAGATCTTCGAGGCGCTTCTCGACGACAAGGCGTTCGAGAGCCACCTCGAGGCCGGTCGTCGCGTCGACAAGGTCAGGATGGAGGCCTACGAGGCCATCGCCCGCTCCGTGCGGGACGGACAGGGCCTCACCGAGTACGACATCCAGCAGCTCATCCTCCGCCGCTTCGCCGAGTCGGGTCTCTCCAGCATGGGTGAGGGGCCCATCGTCGGAGTCAACGATCACCCCGCCGACCCGCACTTCGAGCCCACCAAGGACAATGCCCGACGGATCGACAGGGGAAACACCGTTCTCATCGACCTCTGGGCCAAGCTCGACCAGCCCGGGGCCATCGTGTACGACATCACCTGGTGCGGGTTCGTGGGAAACGACCCGCCCCCGAAGTACGTCGAGATCTTCGAGGTGGTGCGCGACGCCCGGAAAGCGGCCATCGCCTTCATCAGCGGGCGCCTCGCCCAGGGGGGCTCTTGCTTCGGGTGGGAGGTCGACGACGCCTGTCGCAAGGTCGTGGTCGATCGCGGGTACGGAGAGGCATTTCTCCACCGCACCGGTCATTCCATCGGCGAGAAGACCCACGGCAACGGGGTCAACATCGACAACCTCGAGACCAAGGACGAGCGGGAGCTGCTCCCCGGATCCCTCTTCTCCATCGAGCCCGGCATCTACCTCGAGGGCAAGATGGCGGTGAGGAGCGAGATCAATGGCTTCGTGAACCACGATCGCCAGGTCGTGGTCACCGGCGCGGAGCAGGAGAAGCTCATTCTCCTCGATGTATAGGAGCCTGCGCCACACACGAGCAGTGGATCTGCGGCTGGCCGCCACGCTCGCACTCCTTCTGCTGTCGTCGTGTGGCCACGGGAGCCGGCGCCCCAACCTGATCCTCTTCTCGGTCGATACCCTGCGTCCGGACCGCCTCGGTGCCTACGGCTCCGATCGCGGAGCCACCCCCGCCATCGACTGGCTCGCCTCCACCGGCATCCTGTTCGAGAACGCCTACAGCCAGGCCCCCAAGACCGCCCCCTCGCACATGACCCTCTTCACCGGTCTCTACCCCGAAGCCCACGGGGTCGAGAACTGGATCGAGGGGGAGAATCCTCGTCTCTCGGAGGGAGTTCCCACCCTCGCCTCCATCCTCGCCGCGCACGGCTACGAGACCAGAGCCCTCACCGGATTCGGCCATCTCCGACCCGAGCTCGGGTTCGATCGCGGGTTCTCTGACTACCGGAGCGGAGGCGACGTCATCGCCCTCCTGAGGGGGACCGAGCAGACCCTCGAGGAGCTGGCTGCGCGCCGAGCCGCCGGGGACGACCAGCCCTTCTTCCTCTTCCTCCACACCTACGAGGTGCATGACCCCTACGTGGCCCCGGCGTCTTACCTGGCTCCCTATGTCGATCCCGCCTATTCCGGTCGGATCATCGGGACGCGGATCGAGCTGGAGCTCCGGGTCGGGTCCGACTGGGCCAAGCAGCACGAGCTCTACTGGAGCCTGGTCGACAAGGAGAGCTCCGCCGACCTTTCCCACCTCCAGGACCTCTACGAGGCGGCCATTGCCTTCACCGACGGGCAGATTGCCAACCTCATCCATTCCCTTCGCGAGCTCGACCTCGAGGACGACACCATCGTGGTCTTCCTCTCCGACCACGGCGAGGAATTCGGCGAGCACGGCGGCTTTCTGCACGAGACCCTCCACGAGGAGGTGCTCCGCGTGCCCCTCATCGTGAAGATTCCCGGAGAGCGCGGGGATCGCTCACGCGGCCGGAGGGTGGTCGAGACCGTCCGGCTCATCGACGTCCTCCCGACCCTGCTCGAGCTCCTCGACCTTCCCGCTCCCCCTCACCTCCAGGGAGAATCCTTCCTTCCCCTGCTCGAAGGAAAGCCCGGACCCGACCGGCCCGTGTTCGCCCAGTGGCCCCACGAGAGCATGGCCTCGATCACCCGGGGGAGCTGGAAGCTCATCCAGAAGGCGGAGGGCGAAGCCTCGACGGTCGAGCTCTACGAGCTCACCGAGGACTCCGGCGAGAGGCACAACCTCGCCGGCGAGGAGGTCAAGAAGGCGGCGGGATTGCAGGGGCTCCTCCGCGAGCACCTCCAGCAGAGCCGGAGTCTCCGCGAAACCTTCCCCCCCCAGAAGACGATTCCTCTCGGCGCCGAGACGCGGCGTCAGCTCGAGGAGCTGGGGTATCTCCGCCGGAAGGACGGCGAGTAGAAAAGCGAGGGCCGGGGTGGAGACCCCGGCCCTCGAAGCGAATCAAGTGTACGGTCTCGGTCGTTCCGCCCCAGCGATCGCCGACTCAGCGATCGCCGCCTCAGCGATCGCCGCCTCAACGATCGGAAGCCACGCCACCATGACGGCTCGTGTGCAGCTCGTCGTCGTCGGGCTGACCCTGCCAGTCTGCGTGGGTGTGATGCCAGAACGCGTCGTCGTCAGCGACATCGATGCCGATCCAGCCGAGGATGAAGTCGACCAGCTGGATGGGGCTGAAATTGACCTCGACGCCGGCAATGAGTGCCGCCGTGAGCTGGACATCGAACGCGTTTCGGAACCGGCGCGCGGGGAGCACACGGTCGTTCTCCCGGTAGGCACCCAGGATCTCCCTCTCCAGGTCCTCCATGCTTTCGGTTCCGGCGAGGGCCTGGTAGTCGCGCTCGACCATGACCACGAGCTGCTGGCCCGAGTCGGCGCCGATGCCGAAGCTGCGACCATCCCAGCCATACTTCCGGAAGTCGTAGTAGCCGAGCCCGAAGGAGCGCTCGTAGCCAAAGCTGGCCGCGAGCTGCCCGCCGCGCCCTGCCAAGATCTTGGCCCCACCGACGTCGGTGAGGTCGTTGACCCGATCTTTCAGGTACATGCAGCCGGAGGAGAGCAGCAGGACCGAGGCCAGAGCCAGGAGCCCCAGGGACTTGGACGAGTGAGCGTGATTCATGGCACCCTTCCTTGGTACACGCGCTACCGGGTCGGCAGAAGGCCCCCCGGGGTCGCAGAAGCGTAGATTTCCCTTTCCGTCCGAGCGGTGCAGCCCGGAAAAGGCCAGGATTCTAGCCGACCCGGCGAGGGATGTCCAAGGAAGAAATCCGGCCCGGAAACGAACCGGGCCGGGGGGCCTGAGGCCCTCCCGGCCCGGAGGGGGCACAAACCGGGATCATTGGCTCGCCCCGGGGAGCTCCTGCCCCGTCAGCGCACCTCGACGACGACGCAGTTGGTGGCGGTGGCCTGGCGATTCTCGGAGCCCGCGTCGACCAGGAGCGCCTGGAAAGAGATCTCCAGCCGGGCCCCGATCCCCCTGTCGATGGGTATGGCCACCGGGGCGTCAGCGACATTGCGGAGGAGACCGCAGCCCAGGGCCGCCTTGGACTGGGGGTGAACGATGTTGTTGACCAGGGTCATGGTGCTCGGCGCGCTCCCGGTCAAGGGAATCGGAAACGCCATGGTACCGAGCTCCAGAGGCAGTCGGGTGATGTCCGGATTATCGGGCACTCCGAGGAAGGCGTAGAGAACGTAGGGCGCCACCTGGGGACCGATGGGGGCGCTGGCCAGGGTGATGGCGAACGGTGCTCGCCGCCCGATGGTCAGCCGACGCCGGACCGGATCCCCCGCGGAGCCATTGACGAACAGCACGTCCTGGACCAGACCCACGCGGCCGTTGATCTGTCCATACCGGAGCATGAACCTCTGGAGGCCCGCCTCGTCGGCGCCGATGTCCGGCTGGCGGATTCCATCGGCGTCGAAATCGTAGTCGCGAACGTCGCCGTCGGGATCGAAGCCGTCGAGACCGAGGGCGTTGACGGTCCCGAGGTCGACCAGCGGTGAGGTGCTGGGGTCGAGCCTCAGGTCCCGGGCCTGCTTGTCCACGAAGCGCGGGTTGAGGGACGTGTTGCCATTCTGCCCGATGAAGGGGCTCACGGTGATGTTGCAGCTCTGGACCTCGACCAGATCCACACCCTCGAGGTCGGTGCCGTTCTGCCAGATCAGTCCATTGACGATGTTGGAGTGGCGCCGTCCCGAGAAGTTCGGATCCACGCGATATCCCATGCCGTTGATGGTCAGCGTGTTGTTGCTCACGATCGGCTCGACCGTGCCCCCCGTACCCGTCACGTCGACTCCGATGCGGTTGTCATAGACGTAGTTGCTGACGAGGAAGGGAGACGCCACCCCTGAGTTTGCACCCCGGAGCTGGATCCCGATCTCGCAGTCGACCACCGCATTGCCGCGCACGCGCGGTCGATGCTCGGTTCCCGAGGGCGTGGCGTTGAAGAAGATTCCGCGCCGACCACCCGCGATCGTGAATCCCGAGAGTCGGGTGTCCGGGCCGAAGGACCGGTTGCTGGGGAACACCACGATATCGGCATCGGTCGATTCGGGTAGAAAGCCCACGGCTGCGCTCGGAGAGACGAAGGCCTGGCTGGTGTCGACGATTCCGTCGAGATCCGCGAGGCGGATCCTGCCGTTGGCGCCGTCGCCACCGGGCCTTCCCCCGTCGAGGCCACTCATGCCGGCGGTCCCGCCACGGGCCAGAACCCGGGAATCGGGCTCGAGCACGATTCTCGAAGCCCGGACCTTGATGGAGCCGCCCGAACCGCCGCCGCCGCCACCGGCCACGCCTCCGCCTCTGCCTCCATTTCCTCCCTCGGCCTTGAGCCGGCCGGTGATGCGCACGACACCCCGGGCATCGATGAAGATCGCCCCACCGCCACCGCCACCGGCTCCGCCGGTGTCATCGGTGTCGGCCGGGATGTTGGCTCCGTTGCCCCCGGCGCCTCCTCCGGAGCCGCCACGCAGAACGGAGATTTCGCTGTTCCCATAGGCGCTGCCTCCGGCACCCGACGTGCCGGCGACATCCTGGCCACCTTGCAGGGCATGGCCGCCGCCCCCACCACCACCGGCGAGAGACCCGGAGCGCATGCCGCCCCGCCCTCCCCCCATGGTTCCCGCGGGAGCCTGGCCGTCCTGTCCCGCCGCGGGACCCGACGAAGCGGGATCGTTCGCATTCCCGCCGCGGCCACCGCCGGCGCCCGGGCTGCCGCCGAGAACGACCTGATCTCCCGCGCCCGCGACACCGTCCCCGCCGTTCTCTCCCGGCAGGTCCAGCACTCCCTCGATGAGGACATCACCCTGCACGTGGAGTACGAGCGGCAGGGAACCGACGACATCCACCCGGACGGTCCCGGGAATGTCGATGTCGGTGAACTGGTAGACGCTCTGTACATCCGTGTCGAGCGTCATGTCCACCGTGGGGCGGAAGGTCCCGTCGGAGCCGTCGCCTCCCACGGGCACGGCCGCACCGCGAAGGACGGTCGATCGGAAGCCCTTTTCGGAGACCACCGAGACTCCGGGCTTCATGGCGATCGGAAAGACCTCACCCAGAAAGGCGTCGTAGGTTCCCTCCGCCACGCGAATGGTCGTGTTGGGCCCCGTGACCGCGCTCAGCGCATGGGTCAACGTCTTCCAGGGATTCCCTCGCGTGCCGTCACCCGTCACGTCGCTGCCACTCTGGGCGTCGACGAAAAAATCGGCGGCCAGGGCTGCCGTCGAGAGCAAGGCCGCCACGGCGGCCGAGAGGGCGAACGAAAACAGCCTCGCACCCCATCCACGACCGTGGCTCGAAAGCCGCGGTGCAGAGAGAGCGGGTCCATCAATCCCTCGAATCATGGAATCAACCTCCAGATGTCCATATCCCCGCGCTTCGGCGTTGCACCGGAGCGCCTGACCACAACCCGGCAGCGTCTGCTCCGGGTGCGGAAGGTGGATCATAAACAAGAATCGCCATAAGTTCAAAGCAGAAAAACGCTTTTGTCACTCTTGGGGGGGACTGGCGGCGGGCTGGGCGCGGTCCCGGCCGCGGCGGCTCCCCCCCTCCTTTCCCCCGGGGCTCCGTCTCCGACTCCTGTCGACGGCCGCCGGTTCCGACGGGGATGATTCCGGTCCCTGATTGTGGCAGGATCGAGGCCTCGTCCAGGAGGTCGAGTCGAAATGAGAGTGGCCGCCGGATCCCCCCTTCCCCTCGGTGCGCACACCGATGGAGACTCCGTCAACTTCTCCGTGGCCGCCCCCGGGGCCCGAGCCGTCACCCTCGTCCTCTTCGATGAGGAGGGGCTGGAGACCTCGAGGGTCGATCTCGACCCCACCCGCCACCGAACCGGGTCTCTCTGGCACGCCCGCGTGAGGGGAGTCCCCCCCCGCGGATCCTACGGGTATCTCGTGCGCCGGGACGGAGACCCCGGGAGGGGCGATCTCGACCGGTCCGATTCTCTTCTCCTCGATCCCTATTCCCGGGCAGTCACCGGATCGGGAGTCTGGGGCCGCGAGGAGCCCGTGCGCAAGACACGGCTTCCCGCACCCGAGGACTTCGACTGGGAGGGGGATCGCCCTCTGGGGCTCCCTCTGGCCGACACCGTGATCTACGAGCTCGACGTGCGCGGCTTCAGCTCGCACTCCTCTGCCGGAGTCTCGCACCCGGGGACGTTCGCGGGGATCGCCGAGAAGATCCCCTACCTCGTCCAGCTCGGGATCACGGCAGTCGAGATCATGCCCGCCTTCGAGTTCGACGAGGAACGGCTCCAGAACCGCGATCCGGAGACCGGCGAGAAGCTCCGCAACGTGTGGGGCTACAACACGCTGGCCTTCTTTGCCCCCAAGACCTCGTATGCGTCCCGGGGGCCGGCGGGAGGACAGGTCCACGAGTTCAGGGAGATGGTCAAGGCTCTGCACCGGGCGGGCATCGAGGTGATCCTCGACGTCGTGTTCAACCATACCGGCGAGGGCAAGCTGCACGAGAAGACGGTGAGCTTCCGCGGCCTCGCCAACTCGACCTACTACATGGTGGACGAAGAGGGTGCCTATCGCGACTTCACGGGCTGCGGCAACACGTTCAACGCCAACCATCCCCTCGTCGCCGACCTCATCGTGGACTGCCTTCGCTACTGGGTGTCCGAGATGCACGTCGACGGGTTCCGCTTCGACCTCGCCTCGGCTCTGACCCGCGGCGTGGACGGCGAGCCCCTGGAGTCACCGCCCTTGATCGAGCGCATCGCCGGTGATCCCGCCCTCGCGGACACCAAGCTCATTGCCGAGGCCTGGGACGCGGCCGGGCTCTACCAGGTGGGCAGGTTCCCGGGCTACGGACGGTTCCTCGAGCTCAATGGCCGGTTCCGGGACGACGTACGCCGGTTCTTCCGGGGCGAGCGGGGACTGGCCCCGGCCTTCGCGACCCGGGTGGCCGGCAGTAGCGACCTCTACCACGACCTCGGACCGCTCCACTCGGTCAACTTCGTCACCTGTCACGACGGGTTCACCCTGCGCGACCTGGTCTCCTACGACCACAAGCACAACGAGCGGAACGGAGAGCAGAACAACGACGGCGCCAACGACAACTATTCCTGGAGCGGAGGCGTCGAGGGACCCTCCGACGACCCGGCTCTCGAGGAGCTCCGGCTCCGGCGCCTGAAGAGCCTCCTCGCCGTTCCCCTCCTCTCCCAGGGCGTACCCTTCCTCCTCGCCGGAGACGAGGTCGGAAACAGCAAGCACGGGAACAATAACAGCTATTGCCAGGACAACGAGGTAGGCTGGGTCGAGTGGGACAACCCCGCGAGTCAGGAGCTCATGCGCTTCACGAGGGGCCTTCTGGCCTTTCGCCGGCGCCACGCCACGCTGCGGCGAACGACCTTCCTTACCGGTCGGGCGCAGCACGAGGGAGAGCTTCCCGACGTGCGCTGGGTCGGTCCCGACGGAGCTCCCCGCGACTGGAGCCAGGATCAGGCTTTTCTGGGCTACCTTCTCTCCGGCAAGGGCAACGGCCCGTCGAGCGGGAAGCCCCACGACATTCTGGTCCTGGTCAACGGCTCGCCCGAACCGGCAGCGTTCTCGCAGGAGGCGACGGCGGAGGAGGGAAGGCCATGGAGAAGAGCGATCGATACCGCGCGGCCCTCTCCGGAAGATATCCTGAGTCCGGGCCAAGAGCCCGTGCTTTCTGACATCGAGCCGTATCCGGTGAGCCCGTTCTCGGTCGTGGTCCTGATCCGGCCCTCCGTGGCCTGAGATCAAGTCCGATCATTCCGTCGAGGCAAGACCGGCACCCTGGAAGGAACACTGCATGAGCCCCCGACCGCGCACTGCCCACACTCGTCCCCAGGGAAAGACCCCTGGCGCCTCCCCGACACCAACGCGCCTCACCGATGATGACATCTACCTCTTCAACGAGGGAAGCCACTTCCATCTGGCCCAGAAGCTCGGCGCTCACCTCGTCACCGACGCCGAGGGAAGAAGCGGCGCCGTGTTCGCGGTCTGGGCCCCCGACGCCCACAGCGTGTCGGTGATGGGCACCTTCAACGACTGGGACAAGGGCAGCCTTCCCCTCGAGGCGCGAGCCGCCTCGGGCATCTGGGAGGGCTTCGTTCCCGGAGCCAAGAAGGGCCAGGTCTACAAGTACCACATCGTCTCCCGCCATGGCGGCTACCGCGTGGACAAGGCCGATCCCTTCTCGGTGCACCAGCAGTGTCCTCCCGAGACGGGTTCGGTCCTCTGGGATCTCGAATACAGCTGGGGCGATGCAGCGTGGATGGAGCGGCGCAAGAATCAGAATCCCGCTCACGAGCCCATGTCGATCTACGAGGTGCACCTCGGCTCGTGGGCCCGCGTCCCCGAGGAGGGGTACCGTTCCCTCTCCTATCTCGAGCTCGCCGATCGCCTCGCCGACCACGTGACGAAACTGGGATTCACCCACGTCGAGATGCTCCCCGTCATGGAGCACCCGTTCTTCGCCTCCTGGGGCTACCAGGCCAGCGGCTTCTTTGCCCCCACGTCCCGCTACGGGAATCCCCAGGAGTTCATGACCCTCGTCGACCGGCTGCATCAGCGCGGCATCGGCGTCATCATCGACTGGGTGCCGTCCCACTTCGTCAAGGACGAGCACGGCCTCGGCTTCTTCGACGGGAGCCACCTCTACGAGCACGCCGACGCGCGCAAGGGGATCCACCCGGACTGGGACAGCCTCATCTTCAACTACGGCCGGAACGAGGTGAGGAGCTTCCTCATCAGCAGCGCCCTCCACTGGCTGGAGGTGTTCCATGCCGACGGGCTCCGGGTCGATGCGGTGGCCTCCATGCTCTACCTCGACTACTCCAGAAAAGAGGGCGAGTGGATTCCGAATTCCCACGGTGGCAACGAGAACCTCGAGGCCATCTCGCTCCTGCGCCGCTGCAACGAGGAGAGCTACAAGCACTGCGACGGCATCCAGACCATCGCCGAGGAGTCGACGTCGTGGCCCATGGTCTCCCGGCCGACCTACCTGGGCGGGCTCGGATTCGGAATGAAGTGGGACATGGGCTGGATGCACGACATGCTCGACTACATGTCGAAGGATCCCGTCTTCCGCCGGTTCCACCACGAGAGGCTCACCTTCCGCATGCTTTACAGCTTCTCCGAGAACTTCGTACTTCCCCTCTCCCACGACGAGGTCGTGCACGGAAAGAGCTCGCTCCTCGGCAAGATGCCGGGGGATGAATGGCAGAAGCTCGCCAACCTCCGCCTCCTCTACGGCTACATGTATGCCCAGCCGGGAAAGAAGCTCCTCTTCATGGGGGCCGAGGTGGGGCAGTGGTCGGAGTGGAATCACGACGGGAGCGTGGACTGGAGCCTCCTCGAACAGCCGGCACATCAGGGCATCCAGCGCTGGGTCACCGACCTCAACCACGCCTACCGGAACGAGAAAGCTCTCCACACCCACGACTTCGGCTGGGAAGGATTCGAGTGGGTCGACTGCAACGACGCCGAGTCGAGCGTCATCAGCCTGCTGCGCAAGGATCCCGGATCGGGAGAGGTCGTCCTTGGAGTCTTCAACTTCACTCCGATGCCCCGGAAGAACTATCGGGTCGGCGTACCCACGGACGGTTTCTGGCAAGAGCTTCTCAACAGCGACGCCCACTGCTACGGAGGAAGCGACCTCGGCAACACGGGCGGCCGGGAGGCGATCCACGAGTCACATCACGGACGGCCGTTCTCTCTCGAGATGACGCTTCCGCCCCTGGCCGCGGTCTTCTGGAAACGCTGAGAGGAACGCCTCCACGCCCGGGCCTCTGCTCCTGGCCTTACCGCTTTCTGGCCGCCCACGGACCGGGTCGTGCCTCGACTCCGGGAGCCGGAATCCCCTCGAGGTCGGTGACGCGCACCCGCAGCCGACAGTAGTAGCCGACGTCCGAAACCTTCACGAGAAGGAGGTGCGCCCCCGCCTCGAGTCGAACGGGGAGCGCATAACGGTCGTCTCCGCTCCAGTCGTGGTGGGGGCTGTGCAGGAGCTCCTTTCCCTCGAGAAAGACCCGCATCCCGTCGTCCGAGGCCACCCAGAGCAGGATCTCGGTGTCCACCCCGGCGTGAAGCCACGTCGCGGCGTAGACGGCCGAGTACTGGCTGTCACCCGCGGCCTTGTCGAGATCGACGACATCCTCGGGGGAGGTGTAAAGGGCCCACCTCTTGCCTCCCACCGAGGCCCCCTCCCGCGGCTTGATCCGCGCCACGGGGAAGTGGTCCTTCACGAGCATGGTGTCGTCCACCCCCGTCTCCGTGAAGGGGCCGAGGACCAGCCAGCTCCGGATCGAAGGCACGTCGGAGCGAGGGGCGAACTTCGGCTTCGGCGGGAGCTCGCGGCGCCACACCTCGGAGGATTTTGCCTCTGGGGTACCGGTACCGTCCTCGTCGGGATCCACAGGCCGCGGAGCGGGCTCGGTGAGAGCGGCCTTCCTGAGAAAGAGCATGCACAACGCGGTGTCGTCGAGATTTCCCCAGGATCCGTTCTTCTCCTGGCGACGGAGCAGCTCCTCGGCTCCCTCCCGATACCAGTCCCGACCGCCGATCTCCTTCCTCTCGTGGACGATGGCGTAGCGAGCCATTCCCCACATGTAGTAGGGATAGTAGCCGTCGTGGAACCCGGACCCGAACGGGCATTCGGTGACCGTGTAGCGCTCATCGCACCAGGCGTGACCCTTGCGCGCCGCGAGCTCGACCCGGGCCGGATGGCGGGACAAGCCGAGCGACCTCCGGGCCAGCTCGAGGCAGAGGAGCCCGGCGTGGGTCATGGTGCCACGGGTCACCGTCCGATCCCGGTAGCGGAAGCTCCCGTCGGCATCCTGCAGGCGCACCACCCCGTCCACCAGCTTCTGCCAGATGCGGGGTGACGCGCGGTAGCCGTGGCGCTGGCCGATCTCGAGGGCCATGGCCGCGAAACCGGTGTTGCTGAGGTCGGGGGTTCCTTCAGGATACCCCCACAGCCCCGCACCGGAATCGAAGCCGTCGGCGATCCAGGCGCAGATCTTCTGGATGAGGGCATCGTTGTCGCCACCAAGCGCGTGCAGGAAGAACACGGCACAGCTCGCCTCGTAGGTGCTGATCACCGGTACTCCGGTCTCGTAGCGTCCACGCGAGACGAGATACCCGTAGGCCCGGACGATCCCCTCGTGATCCCGGGGGAGACCCGCGTGCAGGAGGGCATACCCGACGAGGGTCGTCCTCCCCACGGGATGCACCTTGTCCTGGCTCCCCCAGGCTCCGCTCTCCTCCTGTCGGGAGAAGAGCCAGAGAGAGGCCCGCTCGAGTGCCTCGTTGACCCGCCGGTGGAGGGAAGGAGCACCCGATGCGTGCTGCGCGACCGAAGCGAGAGAGACGGTGACGAGAAGGGAAGCCCGGAGGAGAGCGCGGGCGCCCCACCTCATTCGCCAACCTCCTGGAGCTTGCCGAAAGCCCTTCGGAGGGGTCCGGGCAGCGGCCACTCGAAGCAAAGCCGCTCGCCCGAATCGGGGTGATCGAAGGCGAGCGATGTGGCGTGGAGACAGAGGCGATCGGTGTGCAGGGAGGGAGAGACGGGATCGGACTTCTTGCCGTAACGGCGGTCGCCGACCACGGGATGGCCCATGGTCGCGAAGTGAATCCGGATCTGGTGGGTTCTTCCCGTGAGAGGCCGTACGCGGAGGAGGGCCACCGTCTTCTTCTCCTCGACCTGGCGCCACTCCAGGCGCTCGAAGAGCGTCACCGCCTCCTTGCCCCCCACCTCGTCCTCGAGTCGTCCCTCCCGCGGAGCCCGTCCGTGCACCAGAGCGAGGTAGATCTTCTCCACGGTGCGGGAGACGAACTGCTGCACGAGACGGCTTGCCGCCTCCCGGGTCAGCGCCACCACCACGAGCCCCGACGTCCCTCGATCCAGACGATGGACGAAGCCGAACCCCACCTGGTCACCCAGAGCGCGGAGCTGCGGCCCGTTGCGCGCCAGGAGCGCGTTGAGCATCGTGTCGCTGCCGTGGCCGGGTCCGGGGTGCATGGCGAGGCCGGAAGGCTTGCGCACCACGAGAACGTGCTCGTCTTCGTGGACCACCGAGAGGCGGATGCGCCGGTTGGGAAGAGGCGCCGCCCTCTCCCGCTCCACGAATCGCACCGTCACCAGATCGCCGGCCTTCACCCGGTCTCCCGGACGAGCCTCGCTCTCGCCGATCTGCACACGCCGCTGCCGGACCAGCTTGTGGACATGATCGTCGTTCCGGTCGAGGAGACGGCTGAGCACACGCTCGATGCGCCGGCCGCTCTCGGTCTCCTTGACCTCATGGTGGACGGTGACGGCGCTCTCGGCCGCTGGCTCCCCCTCCATTCTCGTCAGCCTCTTCCTTCCAGCAGGACGAGGGCCAGGATCTCGATCAGGTCGATCTCCGGGGCGGACGTCCCCATCCCCTGGTTCGCCTCGATCTGATCCTGAATCCGAAGCCATTCCTCACCTCCTCGAGTCGAGGCGAAGACGCCCTTGAAGTAGAGCCCGAGGGGATCCGTGCCATCGGTGAAACGATCGAAGAGCACACGTGCCGGCTCCTCGAGCTCGGGAGCCGTGGGGTCTTCGCCGGCGGAGACCCGACTGGCCAGGCAAAGCGCCAGGCGGATGTCGATCTCGTTGCCGTCGAGGCTTCTGGCCTCCCGCAGGATAGCTTCCGTCTTGCGCCGAAGCGACGCCACCAGGCGACCGTCGCCGACTCCGAGAGCCCGCGCCGCAAACGCCGTGGTCAGGAGGTCGTCTCTCTCCGAGCCCGAGCCCGAGGACCAGCTGCCGTCGGCGCCCCGGTGACGCCTGAGGAAGCGTCGGCCCCGATCGATGGTGTCGGCAAGAGCAGGCTCACCCCCCAGAATCGCCGCTTCGTCGAGTGCCGTCACCACCACCGCGGTGGTGAGGAGGGAGGACGAGAAGGAGCCATCGGGTCTCTGTCTCTTGAGCAGGAAGTCCATGGCTCGGCGCGCCCGATCGGGCTCGCTCTCTCCGCCGCCCAGGCGCACGAAGGTCTTGAAGGCGAGGGCGGAGAGGCCGACCTGATCGAGAGGAAGTCCCGAGGCGGTCACCCGCGACCAGGCGCCGTCGTCGTCCTGGAATTCGATCATCTTTCCCAGGCTGCGGCGAAGGCGGGAGGCTCGAGGACCGAGAGCACCATCGCGGACGGACGTCTCCCCGGCCGATGGACCCAGGGACCTGGCCTCGAGGAGGGCCCCGCTCGCGGAGTCCCGGGCGAGTCCGCCCTCGGCAGGACCCGGCTCAGCGCCACGGGGGGACCACGGCGAAAGAGCGACGGTGAGCGCCCCGAGGGCAATCAGGACCGTGGCCGCCAGGATCAGACGCGGGCCGAACGGCCGGACACTCTGCGGTTTCAGCTCCTCGGGAGGGGCCCCCCCGCTCTTTTCGCGGCGGATCCCCTCCATCACCCGCCGGGAGAATCCGGCGGGCGCGTCCGGCCAGCTCCTGGCCTCGTTCCTCAGGGTCTCGAGCAGCATCTCGTCGTTCATCGCCTTCCCCCTCCCTTTTCGAGGGTGCTCCGCAGGATTCCCAGGGCCCGGTGGAGGCGACTTCGCACCGTCCCCGGGGCGATCCCCAGGCTCCGGGACACCTCGGCCTGCTCCATCTCCTCGAGAAAGTGGAGGTTGACCACGACCCGGTAGCGCTCGGGGAGGCCTCCGATGGCCTCGAGGAGACCCGGCGGGGCCGGATCGGGCCCGCTTGGTTCCTCCCTGGCCATGATGTCGTCGGTCAGGGGAAGGGGCGGGGCTCGCCGGAGCTTCTTCTCCAGATGACTCAGGACGCAATTGTGGGCGATTCCATGGAGCCACCCCACGACCCTTTCCGGGTCCCGGAGTCGGCTGAGGGAGAAGTAGGCGCGCACGAATACCTCCTGGGCCACCTCGTCCGCATCGGCGTCCGTGTGGACTTTCTGACGCACTGCGAGGAAAATGGAGCGCTGGTACGCCTGGACCAGACGCTCGAAGGCGAGCTCATCGCCTCCCAGCGCCCGCTCCACCAGCCACAGCCGCTCCTCGGGCGTCAGGCCCCGCGACGTCGCGGGCCTCTCCAGGAGCTTCTGGCCGGGGGCGGGTGAGCGTTCTTTTTCCATCTGTGGGGTCACGTGAAAGGGGGCGTGCCGTTGCGTTTTGTTCTGCGTCGTTTTGCGAGAGGTTACCGGCCGAGCCCGGGGACGTCCCCGGCCCCACCATTCTAACCTCTTATCTCATGTTAGGACTTACCGTTAGATTCGGTATCCGCGACTCCTGGAGGGTTACCATGCCATTTTCACGCCCTCTCCTTCTCACTCTCGGTTTCAGCGTGTCCCTGCTCACCCCCGCCCCCGTCGCGGCCCAGCCGTGTACCGGACAGGCGGGATCGGTCCTGATCTTCCCCCTCTTCGACTCGAGACCCGAGTCGTCGACGGTGATCTCGATCTCCAACACCAATACCAGCACCCGGCGCTGCGCCGGGGACACCTCGTTCAAGGAAGGCGACGTGACGCTGCACTACGTCTACTTCGGTGCGGAGCAAGCAGACATCGATGCCGGCAACGCCCGCTGGCAGGAGTTCGACCGGTTGGAAGACCTCAGTCCGGGCGACACCCTCAGCGTGCTCGTCTCCGAGCACAACCCCGAGGGCGAGATCGGATTCTTGATGGTGCAGGCCATCGACGCCGCCTCCAATGATGCCATCGACTTCGACTTCCTCATCGGGTCGGCCTATGTGGCAAACTCGGGCCTCGACATCATGTGGTCCTACCTGCCGTATGCCTTCGGCGGCGACCCCGAAGAGGGCGGCGGCGCCACCTCGCCCTGCGGCCACAAGATCGTGGGCTTCGCGGGCCAGGCGCGGTTCGATGGCGACATGTATGCGAAGTTCCCCGACGTGCTCTTCGTGGACAGCTTCTTCGAGGAGGGCGGCATCTTCGACAACCAGCTCGTGCTCATGTCGACGGCAGGGAGCTCGCGTCAGAACGAGGTGCAGTTCCTCTTCTGGAACAATCGCGAGGAACGCTTCTCTCGCACCCTGCGCTTCACGTGCTGGATGGCAAGCCCTCTCGGAGAGATCAGCGGCATCGCCAGGAACCTCGACGGAGACCCCGACGAGTTCGAGGTCCAGACGGGATGGGCGGAGATCGACGGTCGGCGGATCCTGACGTCGGGCGGCACTCCCGTCAACGACCCCGAGGGCCCGCCGCTCCTGGGCGTCTTCATGCAGTCGATCCGGACGGATTTCACGGCGGGGCACCAGCTCCATTTCCGGGGCACCCAGGGCAACGCGATCCTTCCCTGAAGAGACAAGCAAGGATACCCATCGAATGTCCGAGACGATGAAGGCGGTGGTCAAGATGGAGCCCGTGAGGGGAGCAACGCTCCTCGAGCGGGAAATGCCCTCCATCCAGGAGGACGAGGTTCTCGTGCGGATCCGCGGGACCTCCGTGTGCGGCACCGACGTGCACATCTACACCTGGGATGCCTGGTCCAGCAGCCGCATCGGCAAGGGCAAGCTTCCCCAGATCATGGGCCACGAGGCCTGTGGTGAGGTCGTCGAGTGCGGCAAACGGGTGCGCGGCCTCAAGACCGGCGACTTCGTGGCCATCGAGACCCACATCCCCGATCCCACCGACCTCCAGTCCTGGATGGGCCAGGCGCACATCGGCGAACACATGCGTATCGTGGGCGTCGACCGCCACGGCACGTTCGCCGACTTCGTCTCCGTTCCCGAGACGGTGTGCTGGCGCATCGACGGCAAGATCCCGCCCGAGGTGGCCTCGGTCATGGAGCCCCTCGGCAACGCGACCTATGCCGTCCTCGGCGAGGACAACGACGTCGCGGGCAAGACCATGGCCATCGTGGGAGATGGCCCCATCGGCCTCTTCGCCACCGCGGTGGCTCGCGCCTGCGGGGTGACGAAGATCTTCCTCGTGGGCCGGTGGGAGTTCAATCTCCAGCTCGGCAAGAAGCTGGGGGCCGACCACATCCTTTCCGCCGACGACGCGACCCTGGATCGGGTGTCGTACGTGCGGGACCACACGCGAGGCTTCGGAGCCGACATCGTGCTCGAGATGGCGGGAGTGCCTCAGGCCATCAACGAGGGGTTTGCCATGCTGAGAAAGGGGGGACGCTTCTCGGCCTTCGGGGTCTCCCCCGGCAGCGAGACGACCCTCGACTACAACAACGCCATCGTGTTCAAGGGCGCCCAGGTTCACGGCATCAACGGCCGCAAGATGTTCGACACCTGGTACCGGATGGAGAACCTGCTCGCCTCGGGCCGACTCGACATCACGCCCGTCATCACCCATCTTTTCCCGCTGGGAGACTTCGAGCACGGTTTCGACCTCATGATGGAGCAGCCCCGACGATCGGCCAAGATCGTCCTCTTCCCGGACCCTGCCGAATACGAGGCGGCGGCGGCGCGGATGGGCAAGGCAGCCGAGGCGGTGGGCAGAGTGTGAGGGACGAGCCCGGGATCGGGTGCGCAAGGAGGGGACATGTACGGACGCATCAGGGACGACCTCGCGGGCGAGCTGCAGTCGCTGCGTGAGGCCGGACTCTACAAGGCCGAGCGGATCATCGAGAGCCCGCAGGGAGCCGAGATCCAGGTCGCGGGCAAGAAGGTCCTCAACTTCTGCGCCAACAACTATCTCGGTCTCTCCAACCACCCTCGTGTGATCGAGGGAGCCCGGAAGGCGCTGGATCGCTGGGGCTATGGCCTCTCATCGGTGCGCTTCATCTGCGGCACCCAGGGAATCCACAAGGAGCTCGAGGCCCGGGTCTCGGAGTTCCTGGGCACCGACGACACGATCCTCTACGCCGCCTGCTTCGATGCCAATGGCGGCGTTTTCGAGCCGTTCCTCGATCAGGATTGCGCGCTGCTCACCGACTCGCTCAACCACGCCTCCATCATCGACGGGATCCGGCTCTGCAAGGCAACGAGGGTCATCGTCCCCCACGGCGACATGGAAGCTCTCGACAAGCATCTCCGGAGCGAGGAGGTCCAGAAGGCGAAGTACCGCATGATCGCCACCGACGGCGTCTTCTCCATGGACGGCGATATCGCCCGGCTCGACGAGATCTGCGCCCTCGCCCGGAAGCACGACGCGCTGGTCATGGTCGACGACTGCCACTCGACGGGCTTTCTGGGCAAGACCGGCCGGGGCACCCACGAGCACTGCGACGTGATGGGCGAGGTCGACCTCATCACCACAACCTTCGGCAAGGCCCTCGGCGGCGCATCGGGAGGCTGCACCTCGGGAAGGAAGGAGCTCATCGAGTGGCTCCGCCAGAAGAGCCGGCCCTATCTGTTCTCCAACAGCCTCGCACCCACCATCTGCGGAGCCACCCTCGCCGCCCTCGATCTCGTCACCGAGTCGACCGAGCTCCGGGATCGCCTCGAGGAGAGCACGAAGTCCTTCAGAAAACAAATGACCGCCGCCGGTTTCGACATCCGCCCCGGCGAGCATCCCATCACTCCGGTTCACTTCGGCAGCTTCCCCGATGACGCCAAGCTCGCCCAGGGCATGGCCCGGGATCTCCTGGCCGAGGGGATCTACGTGATCGGCTTCAGCTTCCCCGTCGTGCCCAAGGGCCAGGCCCGGATCCGTGTCCAGGTCTCGGCCGTGCACGAACGAGAGCACCTCGACCGCTGCGTCGAGGCCTTCGCCAAGGTGGGAAAGAAGCACGGCGTGGTGAAATAGGGCCGGGGGACGACGAGCGCCGCGCCGATCGAGACACGGCGCAGGCGACGACGACCACGGGGGCGGAAACGGTGGCGGGCCTCCTCTTCCCTCTGTGTCCTCTGTGTCGAAACGAGCCCCTCGCCCACGACGCGGCTCCGCCCCTAACACCCTCCCCGCCATTCACCTGAGCCGCAACTTGACAGCCCGGTGTACAATTGGAGTTGGCGCTGTCGGAGGAGCACCCGGCGGTCACCGTACGGGACGGAGCGCCTTGGAGGTTCGATCCGGCAGCGTCGAGCAACGGAAGGCTCGCGCCCATGATTCGACTCTCTCGACCCGAGCACCTCGAACGCGTCCTCGCCTGGTTCGTGCGTCGCACCTTCGATGACCTGATGGTGCCCTACGAGCCCTCCGGACCCTACCTCGCGGACGTCCTCCTGCGCCTCTCCCGCACCGACTCCCTCTACCGGATCCGGTCCCTCGACGGAAACGTGCTCCACCAGGTGGCGGAGATCCTCCTCGAGCGGGAGCGCGAGAGGATCCGGCCCCCCGCCGCAGGAAGCGAGATGGCCTCCCGCCAGCTCGTTCCCCTGGGCCAGATCATCCTCCCCAAAGGCGAGAACGAGGAGGACGGAGCAACCGACCCGGGCCAGGCCACCCCCGATCGATCCCCCCTCACCGAGGCCGAGGATCTCCTGTTCCGCCGCCACCTCGGCGACTTCGCCCTCTTCCTGGCCGGCCTCTTCCGCAGCCAGCTCGACCGGAGAGGGTGTCTCGACCTGTACACCCGGGAAGGCGTGCGCGCCTACCGTCACCTCGCCTCCACCTTCGAGGACAAGGCTCCGAGCCGGCAGCGCCTCTTCTGCGATCTCTCCGACCACTTCGAGCGGTACACCGACGCCCTCGACTACATGGGCAAGGTCTACCTCCATGGCAGGGAGGGCAAGGGCGAGGGATTCCACCGCTTCCAGGCCGCCCTCGACGCCGAGGTCTTCGAGGAGGAGGGCGCCGAGGGCTGAGCGGGGGTCCTGGTGCTCGCGGACGGGAAAGACTTTGACACAGAGGTAAGGGAGGGAAGAGAAGAGAGTTCACAGAGAGAAGACGCGCCGGCCGAAGCGGCCGCCGCTTCACAGCTCTCTCGGAGCGCACGTCTCTTTCCTCATCTCACCAGGAGAGACAACCGCTTCGCTTGTCTCTCCTCTTCTCTGTGTCCTCCTTCTTCCCTCTGTGTCCTCTGTGTCGAAACGAGCCCCTCGCCAATCCCCGCGAGCCGCTCGCCAACTACCCTCTCACGTCCTTGACCAGGCCCACCACCAGGTCGCCGTACGCCCACACGATCGGGCTTCCCACGTAGCGGAAGAGGACGAGCGCGATGACGAGCGGCAGCATCTCCCCGTAGCTCATGAGGGTGGCGTAGAACCTCTGCGCGTCGGGGACGAGCCGCACCAGGATCCGGGAGCCGTCGAGCGGCGGCGCGGGGATCAGGTTGAAGAGGAAGAGGAGGAAGTTCATGACCGCCAGGTTCAGGAGCAGCGGCAACAGCACCGAGTCCCCGGGCGTGATGAAGGGGATCATGGCCAGGATCACGCAGAGGGCCGACAGGACGAGGTTCGCGAGCGGCCCCGCCGCCGACACGATGATGTCATCGCGGCGCGGATTGCGCAGGTAGGCGACGTTGACCGGACAGGCTCCGCCGCCGAACATCATGGTCCCTCCCGAGAAGAGAAACGACATCACGGGCAGACCCAGGGTGGCGAAGGGGGTGGCCTGGATGTGGGGAACGGGGTTGAGGGTGCACCTTCCCAGGGCCCGCGGGGTCGGATCGCCGAGGGCGTCTGCGGAGTAGGCGTGGGCCGCCTCGTGGATGCAGATGGAGTAGATCACCCCCGCCAGGGTCCCGATCTCCAGAGGGCCGAACATCGCAGCTCCTTCCCCTCGTTCCTCCCACCGAATAGGATCGTGCCCCTTGGCCCGATTCCTTCCCGTGGGCAGCCCGCCCGAGCGGCTCTCCCGCAAGGACGGGCACAGGTCGCTACCGTTCTACAACCGCACCAGGATCGATCACATGAAGACCCTCGTCACTCTTCCCCTCCTGCTCATCCTCGTCCTCGCTGGCCGCGCCCCCGCCGTGCAGCAGACGGCGACGAACCCCTTCGCTCCCCCCGATCCCGACCCCCGGGTGCCGCCCGTCGCGTCCCTCCTCGGATTCGAGATCGGATCGCGGCCCGCCACCCACCACGAGGTTCTGTCCGCCTTCGAGGCCTGGGCCGAGGCCTCTCCCCGGGGAATCCTCCTCCGCTACGGAAAGACCCACGAGGGACGCGACCTCCTCCTGCTCGTGGTCTCGTCCGAAGAGAACATCGCCCGCCTCGACTCACTCCGCGAGGCTCATGCCCGCCTCGCCGATCCCCGGGGTATCGGTGAAGCCGAGACCGCCCGCCTCCTCGAGACCACCCCGGTCTTTGCCTGGATGGCCTACACCATCCACGGCGACGAGATCTCGGGTACCGACGCCGCCGTGGCCCTGGCCCATCGCCTCCTCGCCGCTCGCGATGCCGTCACGAGGTCCATCCTCGACAATGTCGTCGTCCTCATCGATCCTGTCCAGAATCCCGACGGCCGCGACCGGTTCCTGGCCCAGATCCGCCAGGCCCAGGGCACCGTGCCGAGCTCCGACCCCCAGAGCCTCCAGCACGTGGGCTTCTGGCCCTGGGGTCGCGGCAACCACTATCTCTTCGATCTCAACCGCGATTATCTCGCCGCCAGCCAGCCCGAGAGCCGGGGGCGCGTGCGCACCATGGCGGCCTGGAACCCGCAGCTCGTGGTCGACGCCCACGAGATGGGGAGCGACGACACCTACCTCTTCTCTCCTCCCCGTGAGCCCTTCAACGCCCACTTCTCGTCCACCCTCCTCGGCTGGATGGAGACCCTGGCCCGCGACCAGGCCCTGGCCCTCGACGAGCACGGCTGGCCCTACTACACCCGTGAGTGGGCCGACAACTGGTACCCGGGTTACACCGACGCCTTCGCCGCCCTCTCGGGCGCGGTGGGCATGCTCTACGAGCAGGCGGGCGTCGACGGCACCCTGATCCGCAAGACGGACGGGAGCCTCGTCACCTACACCGACGCGGTCCGTAACCAGCTCGTGAGCTCGCTCGCCAACCTCACGACGGCAGCTCGCCACCGCAAGGCCATCCTCGGCGACTTCGCGCGGTTGCGACGCGAGGCGTGCGAAGGACGGCGCTGGTCGACCATCGGCGCCCCCCGCCCGACTCCCGAGGACGCCGCCACCGCCTACGTGGTGGTGAGGGACGGAAGCGGCCGCGAGGAACACCTCGCTCGTCTGCTCGAGGATCAGGGGATCGAGGTGCGCACGACCACGCGAGAGATCACGATTCCCTCCTTCCACGACAGCCACGGGGACACCGTCCCGGACCGGAGGCTTCCCGCAGACTCGCTGGTGATCTCGCTCCGCCAGCCGCGAGGAAGCCTCGCCCGCGCCCTCCTCGGCTTCGACCCTCGCATGACCGACGCGTTCGTGACCGAGGAGAGGAGGAGCATCGAGCGCGGCGACGGATCGCGCCTCTACGACATCACCTCGTGGTCGCTGTCCCTCGCATTCGATCTCGATGTCGGCTGGACCGACGAAGACCTCGTCCCCGCCACCCGCCTCCTGGGCGAGAGGCCGGAGCCCGTGGGTGGAATCGAGGGAGCCGAAGCGCGCCACGGCTACCTCCTCCCGTTTCCCGGCGAGAGCGCGGCGCGAACCCTCGTGCGCCTGCTCGAGAGCGAGCTGATCGTGCGTTGCGCGCGAAGACCGTTCACCCTCGAGGGCAGGACGTGGGAGCGAGGAACGCTCCTCGTGCCCCGGGTCGGCAACCCCCCCGATCTCGGGGCTCGCCTGGCCGAAATCGGCGCTCGCGGCTCGGTCACCTTCACGGCCATCTCCACCGGCTTCGCCGAGGAGGGCCCGGACCTCGGCGGATCGTGGTTCGCTCTCCTCGAGAGACCCCGGGTCGCGATCCTCGCCGGGCCCCCGACGTCGCCGTCCGACTACGGCGCCCTCTGGCACCTCCTCGACCACGAGCTCGGTCTCCGGGTCTCGGCAGTGCCGGCGTCGCTCGCGGCCGAGCTCGACCTCTCCAAGTACAACGTGCTCGTGGTGCCCCCCTCCATGGGAAGCCTCTCCTTCACCAGCCTCCTCGGCGATCGCGGAAAGGAACGACTCGAGAGCTGGATCGAGGGAGGCGGCACCCTCATCGCCGTGGGCGGAGCAGCGAGCGACCTCGCCTCCCCGGACTCCTCTGTCTCGAAGACGAGACGACGGCGCGATGTGCTCCAGGACCTCCCCGTGTACGAAGAGGAACGGAAGCGACGTGCGGAGGCCACCGCTCTCGCCATCGACTTCGAGAAGCTGTGGAGCCCCGGAGTGGTCGCGACCCCGACGGCAAGCGAGGAGCGCGCAGCCGACGGAGAGCCCGTGGCCGGAACGACGGTGGACACGGAAGCCGCGGCCGCCCTCGACGGCACGAAGACGGTCGCGGGCAAGAAACCCGGCGACAAGGAGGAGCTCGAGCGACAGGACACCTGGGAGCGACGCTTCTCGCCTCGCGGGGCGTTCCTGCGCGCCCATCTCGATCTCGACCACTGGCTGACCACGGGGCTGAGCCGCGCCGTCCCGAGGGGCGCGGAGGGAATCGCTCTCGAGGGGAAGGCCGAGCGACTCCCGGAGACGGCCCACGATCTCCCCGTTCTCGTCTCCGGGTCGGTGGCTCTGGTGGCGCGAGATCCGGTCGAGGTGCCGGTACGCCTCGCGCCACTCGACCGGCTCCGGCTCTCCGGCCTTCTCTGGCCCGAGGCGGCGAAGCGACTGGCGGACACGGCCTACGTCACCCGCGAGCGCCGCGGCAAGGGGCAGGTCATCCTTTTCCGGGAGAATCCCGCCTTCCGCGGCTTTCTCCTCGGCCCCCGGCGGCTCCTCGTGAACGCGCTGCTCCTGGGCTCCGGCCTGGGCACCGAGAGGACCGCTCCCTTCTGAGCTTCCTGGATCCTCTTGCGAGCGGGAGCAATACTCTTTCCCGAACCTTGCCCGCGTACGCGTGGCGCCGCCGCCGGAGTGACCCTCATGAGCGAGAAACGATCCGATCTCTACGCCCCGGCCCGGGAGGCGAGTGACGACAAGACGCCCATCTCCGAGCTCAAGGAGCGGGTCGAGGCCTTCGTTCAGGAACGCCACTGGCAGCAGTTCCACAGCCCCAAGAACCTCTCCATGGCGCTCTCGGTGGAGGCAGGCGAGCTCATGGAGATCTTCACCTGGATGACCGAAGACGAGTCGAGGAGGCTTCCCCGGGAGAAGCTCCACGCGGCGGCCGAGGAGCTGGCCGACGTGCTGATCCTCTGCTTTAACCTCGCTTCGGTGCTCGGCGTCGATGCCGCCTCGGCGGTGTGGGACAAGCTCGAGAAGGCCAAGCTCAAGTATCCTGCCGACCAGTACCGCGGCCGCTACGAGTAGCCACGAAGAGGAACCCGACCATCCCATGACCCCGGAGAGCAGGAAAGAAAGCGATCTCGATCCGGGCCAGACCTCGGGTGGGGACATGTCGCCCGAGGGATTCCGGAAGGCGGGCCGGGCGGTCATCGACCATGTCGCCGCCTACTTCGAGGGTCTCGGCGACAGACCCGTTCTGCCGCCCACGCGAAAGGGTGAGGTGCTGGCCTCTCTTCCGGCAAGTGCCCCCGAGGATCCCGAGCCGTTCTCGCGCATCCTCGAGGACTATCGCACCCTCATCGAGCCCCACCTCACCCACTGGCAGCACCCGCGCTTCCACGGCTACTTCGCGATCACGGGCTCGGGCCCGGGCATCCTCGGCGACACCCTCGCCGCCGCCGCCAACGTCAATGCCATGCTCTGGCACACCTCTCCCGCCGCCACCGAGCTCGAGGTCCGGGTGATGGACTGGCTGCGACAGATGCTCGGGCTCCCCGCGGAATTCTTCGGACACATCACCGACACCGCCTCGATCTCGACCCTTCTCGCCATCGCCGCCGCCCGGCACGCAATCGCCGGCCTCGACATGAGACAGGACGGTCTGCGCCGGGCCGGAAAGAAGGGCTGGCCGGTGCTCTACGCCTCGACCCAGACCCACAGCTCCCTCGACAAGGCGGCCATCCTCCTCGGCCTCGGACAGAAGGCGGTGCGCAAGATCCCCGTGGACGGCGAGTTCCGGATGCGTTCCGACGCCCTCGGTGCCTCCATCGAGGACGACCTCGAGGGAGGCCTCACCCCCTTCTGCGTGGTGGCCACCGCCGGGACCACGTCGACCACGAGCATCGATCCGCTTCCCGAAATCGCCGCCCTCTGCCGCAAGCACGGGCTCTGGCTCCACGTCGACGCCGCCTACGGAGGCGCGGCGGCGCTGGTCCCCGAGCTTCGCCCCCTGCTGGCCGGCATGGAAGAGGCCGACTCGGTGGTGATGAACCCCCACAAGTGGCTCTTCGTCCCTATGCATCTGTCGGCCTTCTACTGCAGGAGGCCGCGGGCTCTCGAGGAGGCCTTCTCTCTCGTCCCCGAGTATCTCCGCACTCCCGAGACGGTGGAGGGCGAGGCCCCGCAACCTGACTTCATGAACTACGGCATCCAGCTCGGTCGCCGCTTCCGTGCCCTCAAGCTCTGGATCGTCCTGCGCTACTTCGGCCGCAAGGGGCTCGAGGAGAGGATCCGCACCCACGTGCGGATCGCTCACACCTTCGCCGACTGGGTGGACGAGTGCGAGTGGATGGAAAGAATGGCTCCCGTCCCCCTGTCGGTGGTCTGCTTCCGGGCCCGACCTCCGGGTCTTGCGCCGGGAAAGGAGACCGAGGCGCGCCTCGACTCCCTCAACGAGAGGATGCTCGACGAGATCAATCGCGGCGGGGAGTCGTTTCTCTCCCACACCCGGCTCGAAGGCCGCTTCGCACTCCGCTTCGTGGTTTCCGGGCTGCGTACCACCACCGAGGACGTGAGGAGGACACGCGAGCTCCTCCTCGCCACGGCCCGCAAGCTTGCCCGCGAGGAGTCCCGGTGAGCCGCACCATCGTCCTCGAGGTTCCCCCGAGGGGAGTGGACCCGATCATGAATCGCCTTCGCGACGCAGGCCTGCCGGTCGGCCCCGCCCCCCACGCCTGGTTCCAGGTGCGCGGCGACGGCTTCGTGGCCACCCTCTATCGCTCGGGAAAGCTGGTGGTCCAGGGGGCATCGGCAGAGATGTTCCTCGAGCAGTTTACCGACCTGGAGGTCCCGGAAGTGAAGGGTCCGACCCTCCCTCTGATCGCCGACGAGACCGTGGTGGGCTCCGACGAGACGGGAAAGGGCGACTACTTCGGCCCCCTGGTGGTGGCGGCGGTCCGCATCGAGCCGGCCCAGGGAAAAAAGCTCGTCGAGGCGGGAATCCTCGACAGCAAGAAGCTCTCGGACAAGAAGGCGATGCTGCTGGGAGCTCTCCTCCGTGAGAAGATCCCGTACTGTCTCCGGTGCCTCGACCCCGAGGAGTACAACGAGGCCTATCCACGGTTCTCGGGTCTCAACGAGCTCCTGGCCAGCCTCCACGCCGAGGCCATCAAGAAGGTCAGCCGCAAGGGAGTCCTGGTCCTCGTCGATCAATTCGCGAACAAGAGCGTGATGCGGGGTGCCCTCTCGGGCCTGGAGGTCCGGCTGGAGCAGATGCCGGGGGGCGAACGGCACCTGGCGGTGGCGGCAGCCAGCGTCCTCGCCCGCCAGGAGTTCCTGGTCCGGCTCGAGGAGCTGGGCAAGGAATTCGACACCACCCTGCCCAAGGGGGCCGGTGTGCCGGTCGACCGCGCCGCCCTGTCTCTCGTTCGCGAGCACGGACCGAAGGTCTTGCGGCGCCTGGTGAAGCTGCACTTCAAGAACACCTCGAAGATTCCTCCGACGCTACTCGGTTGATCCGGGAGGAGCCCTTGCCGTAGGATACTGCCCGGAAGACTCGCCCGGGACCAGGAGGGACACCATGGACAAGATGCTCATCACCCAGCTCAAGGCCATCTCGGCCAAGTGCGGCTGGGACTTCAGTGAGAACGAGGGGCGCATGGCGCTGCGGATTCCCGTCGAGGAGAATCGTCAGCAGGTCGTCTGCGTGACCCAGGACCACGACATCGCGGGCCAGGTCATCGCCCGGTTCTGGACCTTCATCGGACCCGCCGAGGGGATCGATCCCGTCAAGTGTCTCAACAAGAACGCCGAGTTCGCCTACGGGTCATTTGCCATCCAGGGGGACGATCTCGTTCTCGTCGACACCCAGCTCGTATCCGAAGCCACGCCCTTGCAGCTCACCTCCGCGATCTCGAATCTCGCCAGCTACGCCGACCTCTGCGAGGAGCAGTGGTTCCGGGCGGACAAGTACTGACACCACCCACGGGGGAGGAGCCCACTCCCGGACCCGGATCAACCAGATGGCGGCCCGCTGACATGAGCCGAGAGGCCACGTCCTTCGCCGATCTCGAAGTGAAGACCCGAAGCCGTCCTCCGTTGCCGGCGGCGGTGGCGTCGCCGCTCGGCGTGCCCCTGATCGAGGCCATCCTCCGCGCCTCCAGCGAAGGCCTCGTCTCTCCCATCCTGGTCGGCCCCCGGGCCGAGGTCCGCTCGGCTCTGCACCGCATGGCCCCGGAGAGGCTCGGAAGGATCGAGATCGTCGACGAGGGTGAAGAGGGCGCGGCGAAGACTGCGGTCTCGCTGGTGAGGGAGGGACGCGCGCGCATCCTGATCCAGGGGCGCGTACCGTTCGCCGAGCTCCTGCCCGCCATGAGAGATCCCGACCACGGCATCTCCACGGGGAGGGTCCTGAGCGGGATCCACGTGTTCGAGGATCCGCGCCAGGGGAGCAAGGGGCTTCTCGCACTCAGCGATCCCATGGTGAATCCCCAGCCCGATGCGCCCTGCCTGCGCCAGATCATCGAGAACGGGGTGGCGGTGCTCAAGCGCCTCGGCTTCGACGAGCCGGCGGTGGCCCTGCTCTCGGGCACCAACCAGGTCGACGAGAACCTCCCCTGGACCCAACTCGCCCGCGAGATGCGCAAGGAAATGGAGACCGGCATCGTCGAGGGCTGCCTGGTGGACGGTCCCTTCACTCTTGACGTGGCTCTCGATCGCGCCTGCGCCGAGGAACGGCGCATCTTCTCTGCTGTGGCGGGAAGGGCGCGGCTCCTGGTTCCCCTGCGAAGGGACGCGGCAAGGATTCTCCTCGACACCCTGCAATGGCTCCTGGGAGTCAAGGGAGCGAGCATCGTGTCCGGAGCCACGGCGCCGGTCGTGCCCCTGTCTCGCGCACACACCCTCGAGGACCGACTGCGGGCGATCCTGCTCGCCAGAGCGGTGGCCTGAGGAATCGGGGACCGGTGACCTCCAACGATCCACGACACGTTCCGGAGGACGTCGCCCCGAGGCGATCAGCCAGGGAGCTCGCGGTCCCTCTCCTCCTCTGCTGTGCCGTGGGTACGGCCCTCCGCCTCGCCGCAGCCTGGCATCGTGTACTCCTCGGCGACGAGGTCGGGACGGCATATCTGACCGGGAGAAGCCTGCTCGAGATCGTCTCGGAGTACGGCGACTGGCAGACCCAGCCGGCCTACCTGATCGCCGCCAAGATCTCGACTCTCCTCTTCGGAACGAGCGAGCTCTCTCTGCGGATTCCGTCTCTCCTCTTCGGCATCCTCTTTCTGCCTCTCGTCTTTCTCCTGGGTCGTCGGCTCCTCGATGCCAGGATCGGTCTCCTCGCCGCCTGGGTGGCCGCGCTTCTTCCCTTCCACGTCTTTCACTCCCAGAATGCCCGGGGCTATTCGATGGCCACGACCCTGGCCCTGGCGGCGACGATCCTCTGGGTCGAGCTCCAGGATCGAGGCAAGAAGAGAAGTCGTGGGCAAGGAATGCTGCTCGGGGCGATGTACGCGATCTGCATCGCTCTTGCCCTTTACACCCATCTCGGATGTACCGGCCTCCTTCCCGCGCACGCGGTGGCAGGCCTGGTCGTCTGGCAAGGACAGGAGCGGAGGTCGGTCCGGGATCTCGCCCTGAGATCGGTCCTTCCCCTCTCTGCGGGCATGATCGCCGCGGCGCTCCTCTACCTTCCCATGGCGAGCGACATGATCGAGTTCAAGAAGGGGTGGGCGGGGGAGGGCCAGGGGGGATTTTCGCTCGGCTTCCTGCCTCTTCTCCTGTCCGCCTACTCGGGGGGAAGGGGAATCAGCGTCTACGTGACGGTGGTCGTGGCCGGGGTCGGCCTCTGGCGCTGCTTCCGGAAGAGCAGGGCGACGGGAATCCTTCTCGTCACCTGGCCCCTCGGCGTCCTCGTCTTCTACGGGGTGAACCAGACTGCCCACTATGCCTGGGCCTATGCACGCTTCTTTCTCGTGGCTCTTCCCGCCCTCGTCATCCCGCTGGCCACGGGTCTCGCGACCGGCATCGACGTCTTGACGCGAAGGAGGACGGGGTTCCGACGGATCATCCCGGCCAGCCTGATCCTTCTGACGTTCTTCCTCGTCGTCTCCGCACGTCTCACCGATCTCTGCTTCGGTACCAGGGACACGGCCTGGCCCTCCGTCCTCACCGTCATTCGCAACCAGGTGCCGCGACCCCACATCGTCTACCCCGTTCCGATCCGCTTCAACTCGTTTCTCTACTACGCCGGAGAGGCGACCGGGGGGGATCTCTCCGCCTTCGTCAGCCCGCAGATCCTCACCCGCATCCTCGTCGAATCGGCGGCCAGGGCGCCGTCGAGACCCTTGCCCCGGATCGTCACCGTGGTGGATCTGGTTCCCTTCGACGGCGAGCGCTGGAGCGAGTTCGAGATCCGGAGGTTCGGCATCACGACGCTTCTGTGGAGAAGGGAGGCTTCCCCTCCACGGCAAGCGGCCGCGGACATTTGCGCGATCACCGGGCACATCCTGGCGTTTCTCGAAGCCCATGACACGGACGAGATCACCGAAGACTGGGTGTACTGGAAGATCCACGACAAGCAGGACAACATGTTCCTGTGCAAGGAAGAGATCCCCCGACACCGGCGCGTCCTGGACGAGCTCGCACCCCTGCGGGGAGAGTCCGCCTCGAACGCGCCCCCGGCGGTGACCCGGCGACCTGGCGAAGTTCGGGCGTCCTGGTCCATGCTCCTCCCCCACGTCGATTTTCTCGACTGGCTCGTCCCAAGGAGGGAGCCCGGGGCCAGCTTTCCCTCCGGAGGCTGACGGATCCTCCGCCGGCTCAACCCTCAGGATCTCGGGCGCGATCTCCGAAGAGAGTCCAGACGATCGGGCCCCGGCCCGTCCACCCGGGGTTAGACTGTCGGGTAAGCCCCACGACCTCGAGAGGACGCGAACCTTGAGATGGACCATCGGCCTGGGAACCCTGTTCGGCATCCCCATCCGGGTCCATCTGTCCTTCCTGGCCCTCCTCGGATACTTCCTCTTCGCCGGATTCTCCGTTCTGGGGCTGCTGGGTGCGATCTGGGCCGGCTGCCTTCTGGTGAGTCTCTTTGCCCTCGTGGTCATGCACGAGCTGGCCCATGCCCTTGTGGCGAGGCGTCTCGGCGTCGGAGTTCGTGACATCCTCCTTCTGCCCATCGGTGGCGTGGCTCGTCTGGAGCGCATGCCCAGGAGCCCGGGCGACGAGATCCTCATCGCCCTCGCCGGCCCCCTGTCGAACTTCGCCCTCGCCATCCTCCTGGCGCCGCTCGTGTGGCTCGTCCATCACCAGGCCAGCCAGGGGAGCCTGAGCTGGCAGGGGGTCTGGGTCTACGTGCGGCAGATCTTCCTCCTCAACCTGGCCCTCGGCACCTTCAACCTCGCCCCGGCGTTTCCCATGGACGGAGGAAGGGTCCTCCGGGCCCTCCTCGCCCGCAAGCTGGGCTACTTCCGGGCCACCCTCATCGCCGCCAAGGTCGGGAGAGTCCTGGCCCTCAGCGTCATGCTCGGCGGGCTGGTCTTCGGACACTACTGGCTCGCCTGCGTGGCCCTCTTCGTCCTCCTCGCCGGTCACCGCGAGGAGACGATCACCCGGGCCGTCCTGCAGCACCACATCGAGCGGGTGCGTCCGCCGGGACCGGCCGAGCCCGACCGCGACATCGAGGCCAAGGTGCTCAGCGATCGAGGGTGACCCCTCCCTTCCATGACCTCGCATCCACTTTTTTTAGCCTCCCACATCCCCTCTCGCTCCCCGTACCATGGGGCACATGCGGTGATGCTGATCCCTCCTCGACGATGGAGACTTCGACATGAGAACCAGGCGGCTCCTCGCACTTCTCCTCGGGACCCTCGTTCTCGCCGGAGGAAAGCTCGGCGCGCAGGCCGAGAAGACCATTGACCTCGGGGAAGGAAAGCTCCTCGAGCGAGACGGAAGGCGCTACGTGTCCCAGGCCGTGCTCGAGAAGGAGCTCGGCGTCGTGACCAAGAGGCTGGACGACGCGGTGATCGTCTGTCACGAGACCCTGTGTCTGCGTCTGACGCTCGGCGAGGAGGCCATCGAGCAGGACGGACAGATCCTCGTCGACCTCGACGTCGTGAGCCAGGGCCTGGGGCTCCGGCTCGAAGGCTCGCGACTGAGCCTCACCCGACCCGACGCTCTCGCCGCCGGGAACAAAGCCGAGGTCGGAAGGGTCTTCCCTGACTTCTCCCTGCCCACCCTCGCCGGAGAGACCCTGCGTCTCTCCGACTTCCGGGGAAAGAGAATCCTTCTCGTCTGCTGGGCCTCGTGGTGAGGGTGTCGCGAGCACCTGCCGGTCTGGCAGGAGTACTACGCGGACAACAGCACGCGGGATTTCGAGATCCTGTCGGTGGCGGTCGACGTCCAGGGAGCAGCCGTGGCCCTGCCGTACGTGGAAAAGGCCGGTGCCACCTATCCGGTCGTCGTGGATGCCGCCAACCATGTGGCCGGTGAGCTGCTCGGCCAGAAGGTGATCCCGCTCGCCGCCCTCATCGACGAGATCGGAGTCCTGCGCTTCGTGCATGTGGGCGGCCCGGATGCCAAGGTCATGAGGAAAATCGACCAGATCCTCGAGGAGGTGCCGGCACCGGCGCCCCGCGCTCCGGCCACCCTCCTCACCAGCGACCTCAGGAACCGGGTGGCGGCCCGGCCCGAGGATGTTGCTCTCCGGCTCCGGTTCGCGAGCGAGCTCACGGCCCGCGGCGACACGAAGGGAGCTCGGGGCGAGCTCGAGAAGGCGGCAGACCTCGATCCCGAGAGCTGGATCCCTCCCTTCCGGCTCGGGATGCTCCAGCTTGCCACGGGAAAAAAGGACGAGGCGCTGGCCAACCTCAAGCGATCGCTTCTCCTCGACCCCGGCAATTTCCTCATCCGCAAGCAGATCTGGGCCATCGAGAATCCCGACCGCTTCTACGAGGGGTCGGTGGACTATTCCTGGCAGCAGAAGAAGATGCGCGAGGAGGCCAAGGGCGGCTGATCGGTGGATCCGGCAGTCCACGCCCGGCGTTTCACGAGTGGCAGCCCACGTGAACAATCCGGGTTAGACTGTCGAGTGGCTCCATTCCCTCGGCGGGACGGTCGAAGGTGACGGAGACCATCTCCGACTCCGGAACCACCATGATCGACCCGAACCGAGACCGACTCCAGGCTCGCGCCCATGATGGCGCGCGAGAGGAGCCTCCCGAAGAAGAGGCCCGCGCCGCTTCCCTGGTCGAGGATCTCCTCCACACCGCCGGACGCCCCCTCCCCGAGAGCCTGATCCAGAAGGCCCTGGGACATTTCTTGCGCATGGACCCGGTGGTCGCCCGGCAGGTCGTTGACGCCCTCGACGGCTCTCCGGGCCCCGTGGTGCGGACGAAGGCGGGGGACCTCGACCTTCTGTTGCGTCAGCTCGACGGAGCCGCCCTGCGCCTGCGGCCGACGAGAAACGAGATCGCCTTCGGGTACCTCTCCCTCGACGAGGCCGACCGGGGCGTCGTCGTTCCGCTGGCCTTCACCGATCCCCATGCCTGCGACGCCCTGATCCTCCTCGAGCCATGCGGGCTCGGAGAGACGATCGAGGAAAGGCTGGTCCCCGGCGGCCCGGGAAGAAGCTGGCTCACCGGGCTCGGCCGATGGTTCACCGCCCGGGGCGTCGGAGAGGGAGACGCGATCGTCCTGCGACGCCACGGCATCACCGATCCTCTTTTTCGTCTCGCGGTCGAGCGCGAGGGCGAAGAGACCGGGCGCGTGGATCGGGAGAAGAAGCTCCTCGATCGGGCCGAGGAGGTGATCGCACGCTTCGGTCCGGGGCCGCACCTGCTCGTGTTCGTCATGCGCAGGCTCCTCCTCACCGGCCTCTTCCACGAGGACCCGCCTCCCGGACCCCTGCTCACGCTCCTCGAGTCCGACCCCCGGTTCGAGGTCGAGGCCGAGAAGGGGCTGGTGGCACTCGTGCATCCCCCCCCCATGAACGTGGAAGATCCCCTCGCCCAGGAGGAGCATCGCTACCTGGCTCGTGACCAGTCGCCCTCGGTCGCGCGCGGTGAGCCCTCGGTTCTGCTCTGCGGTCACTGCGAGAAGAGCTTCGCCGATCCCTCGCCCTTCCTCCTCAGAGTCGAAGGTCTGGAGCTCCTGGCCGGCGCCTGTCCGAACTGCCGGAGAGTGGGCATCCGGGCGAGCGGGGAATGATCCGCTGCCGGCAGACTCCTAGCCCTGCGAGCGGGCATCGACGAGGGAGATGATATCGAGCAGGCTCCGGATCCTGTCCTCGTGTCCCTCGTGTGTATCGAGCCGGTCGAGGAGTACGCCCCGAAGACCGGCCCTGTCCGCTCCGACCTTGTCGTCGAGAGGCATGTCGCCCACGTGAATGGCCTCTTCCGGAGGCACGTTGGCCAGTTCGAGCGCGTGATGGAAGATCTCTCGCGAGGGCTTGCGGTGTCCGACACGCGCCGAAGCCAGCACGAACGCGAAGCGATGGGTGAGCTCGAGATCATCGCAGATACGGAGCAGCGACGAGCCCCAGTTGGAGACGATGCCGAGGACAATCCCCCGTCGCTCCAGCAGAGTGAGCGTCTCCTCCACTTCGATGAAGGGCTCCCAGCTCCGGCTCGCCGCGAAGGAAGCGTGGAGCCTGTCGAACCAGACGTCGAAGTCGACGCCCCGCAACGCGTCGAAGGAGGCGTGGACACGGCGCGAGTGGTCGCGCCAGAACGCGCGGTCGCGCTCGTCGGAGTCGGGGAGGTGGCCGTTCTCGTCACCCCTGCCGCTCTGGACGTCTTCCCAGAGGCGCATCAGAACCGGGTGCATCTCCCGCTCCGGGAGCTCGGCTCCCAGCCCGCGACACACCTGGCAGTAGATCCCCTCGATGGAGGGAATCGGTCGCAGGAGGGTGCCGCCGGCGTCGAAGAATACCGCCCGAACGGGGCGATCGTTTGTTGTCATGGCCAGCCCGAACAGGCCCCCCGCGCTTGACGGTCAGGGGGCCAGGTCTATACTCCCCGGAAGTTACCTTGCCGGGCGAAGAGAGGCAACCGAGGAGGTGGGAGATGAACTCGTTCACGCGTCTCATCCTCCCCGACATCCGGGAGATGCTTCGCCAGGAGGACACCCGAGAGCTGGGGGCGGCACTCGAGCCCCTGCACCCCGCCGACATCGCCGAGCTGATTCACGACTTCACCGACGAGGAGGCACGCCTCCTCTTCACGGCCCTGCCCTCCGAGACCAAGGTCCAGACCTTCGAACACCTGCTGGAGATGGACCAGATCCGCGTCCTCGAGCTCGAGGGCTACCGATCCATGATCGGAGTCCTCGAGGCCATGTCTTCGGACGACCGCGCCGACCTCCTGAAGGCGCTGCCCGAGAACACGGTGAACGCGCTCCTGCCTCTGATGACGCGGGTCGAACGCAACGACGTGCGCAAGCTCATGGCCCACCCCGAGGGCACTGCCGGCTCCCTCATGACCACCGCCTTCGCATCCATCTCCAAGGATCGCACGGCGGCGGGAGCCCTCTCCGATCTGAGGGTGGCCGCCCACAAGAAGGAGACGATCTACTACGTCTACGTGACCGACCCGCAGGGAGCTCTTCTCGGGGTGTGCACCCTTTATGATCTCATCTTCGCCCGACCCGAGACGCGGGTGGAGCAGATCATGAATCGCGACGTCATCACCGTGACGCCGGAGTTCGACGACGAGGAGATGGTCAAGCTGATGCAGCGCTACGATTTCATCGCGCTGCCGGTGGTCGACGATGCAAATCGTCTGCTGGGGATCGTGACCCACGATGACGTGCTCGATCTCGTCAAGGAGGAGGCCACCGAGGATGCCCACCGCATGGGCGCCATCGAACCCCTCGAGGATCCCTATCTGCGCTCGTCGGTGCTGTCGATGATCGGCAAACGGGGCGGCTGGCTGCTCGTGCTGTTCGCGGCCCAGATCCTCACCATCACCCTGCTCCGGGGATTCGAGACCACCTTCGAGACGACGCTGGCCCTGATCTTCTTCATCCCGCTCATCATCTCCTCGGGCGGCAACGTCGGCTCCCAGTCGGCGACCCTCATCACCCGCGGTCTCGCGGTGGGGGATGTTCACGTGTCATCCTGGGCCAGGGTGCTGGGACGCGAGCTTTTGACCGGGCTCGCGCTGGGCATCGCTCTCGGTACGTGCGGTTTTGCCGTCTCCACCATCATGGGCAGCGGCTCCCGGACTCTCGAGATCGGCTGCACCGTGGCCTGCACGATCCTCTGCATCGTGATCTTCGGGGCAGTAACGGGCTCTCTTCTCCCGCTCCTGTTGAAGAGGATCGGCCTCGACCCGGCCATGACGTCGTCGCCCTTCGTGGCCTCGCTGGTCGATGTGGCGGGAATCGGCATCTACGCGGCCATGGCCACGCTGTTCCTCTGAGAGCAGGGTCTGGTCCTCTGAGAACAGGGTCAGGTCTGGCGAGTCAGGCGATCTCGAAGGCGTGAGTCGCCTTCTCCTCGCCACAGGCCACCTCGATCTCGCCTCCCTTGCCCTTTGTCTCGGACGGAAGGTCGAACAGGATCTTGTACTTGGCCTCGCTCAACCAGTAGACCTTGGTCGGGCGATCGGCCCCGTCCACCTTGACTGCCGCCCGGGGCTTTCCCTTGTCGGAGACCACGGTGCAGGTGATGATCATGCCCGCCACGAACTCCTTGGGCGGGGAGAGATCGAGTGCCATGGGTCAAGAGCTCCTTCCGCTCGCCGCACCCACACCCTTGCCAAAGAAGCGCGGCGGCTCGTCGAGAGTATAGATCCTCTTCTCCAGGGAGATGGCCCGCCGGATGTGGGCCGGCACGTTGAAGATCCCGCGCAGCGCAACCCCGTCGAGCATGCGCAGGCCTCCGCTGGTCTTCTCCCGGAGCATGGCGTCGATGCCCGCCGGATCCGGATCGGTGTCGAGGGGCTCCATGGACCCCATGATGTAGCTCCACGGCGCGCCGTAGGTGTTCACCAGCGTCGTGTACGAGTGGACATGAGGGAAGACGGCCCGCATGGTGGCCGCCAGTCGTGCGTGGGTGGGAATCTCCGGCGGCGAGACCGGGCCGGCCTGGATCACGAAGACCCCGCCATTTTCCAGGAGCTTGCGACCGCGCTCGAAGTACTCACGGGTGAAGAACTGGTAGGAGGGCCCCTCCTCGATGGGGTCCGAAAGATCGGAAATGACGACGTCGAAGGTCCGATCCGTGTCGGCCAGGAACTTCACCGCGTCCTCGATCAGGAGCTCGTGCCGTGGATCCTCGAAAGCGCCCTGGTGCATCTCGGAGAGATGTTCACGGCAGGCCTCGACCACCACCGCGTCGATGTCGATCATGGTCACGTTCTCGACGCTCTTCCACCGCAGGACTTCCCGCGAGGTTGCCCCCTCGCCTCCACCCAGGATGAGCACCCGGCGGGGGCCACCCTGCTGGATCATGGCGGGGTGGACCAGCGGCTCGTGATAGAGGAACTCGTCGCCCGTGCAGGACTGCCACTTGCCGTCGAGGACGAGGGCCCGGCCATAGACCCCGGTCTCGACCAGAATCATGTCCTGGAAATCGGTCTTGGCCGAAGCCAGGACCCGGGTGACCCCGTGGGAGTAGATGTCCCAGGGGGTGATGTACTCGTTGACCCAGAGGTCCGCTCCGACCTCACTACCCGCCATCTCGAGAGACCTCCTTCAACCCCGTTTGCCCTGGTCCCCACCGCGCCGGGACTGTGTTATAACTGCCGCCGCAAGCCCTTCAAGCCAATCCTCCCGGGACAAGAAGGCCACGCACACCCCGCAAGGAGGCTCCATGGACTACCGTCAGGACCCTGCCATCCGGGTGGTGATGATGCCCCGGGACACCAACGTCCACGGGACGATCTTCGGAGGCATCATCCTGAGCCACCTGGACCTCGCCGGTGCGGTGGAGGCCCGCTGGCAAGGCTGTGAGCGGGTGGTGAGCGTCGCCCTCCACGAGGTCATCTTTCACGAGCCGGTGTTCGTGGGAGACCTCGTGAGCTTCTACACCCGGACCGACAAGATCGGCAGGACATCGATCTCGGTCAAGATCCGGGTGGAGGTCCGTCGCTTCGCCGATCCCCGCCAGAAGATGACCGTGACCGAAGCCTCCATCGTCTACGTCAACGTGGACGAGAAGGGCCGGCCCACCGAGGTGCCGAGATCGACTGAATAGGCTCAGGGTGCGCCTCAGGATCGCTTGACGCCGGCCCGAGCGGGCTGCTTCGGGGCGCACGTGGGAGAACGAGCCCGACGTCGATTCCCTTGAACACGACGCGGGATGTGCGGCAAGTCGTTTCAGAAGCACCTGTTGCGAGACCACCCGACGGCGCTCCCGCCGGCTCTCCATCCCTCCGTCACCGGCCTTGCTCGCAACCCCCTTCCCCACCACACTTTCTCGATGGCCCTGCCCATCCCCGCCGCGGACTGCCGACGTCGTGCAGAATCGACATGACGGTCCGATTCGATCCCGGGCCTCTCACGTGCGCGTCGGCAACTCCCTGAGGGCCAGCCCCTTGGCCATACCGACGCCCGGCGGCACGTCCTTTGCCTTTCTGCTCTCGCCGAGCTGTCCGCCGGAACCTACCGGCCGGCTCGACCAGGAACAACGATCGGCGCAGGAGACCCCGATGATGAGGATCGTTCCCTTCTTCGCGCATCGCCCCGACTCGGCACTCGCGCGAGCCCCCCGCCGGGAAACGGAAGAACAGTCCTTCCCCCTGACGTCCTGGATCGCGACCTGACCCCCTCGGAGGGCACCCGTGCTCCTCCGACCCGACCCCATTCACGGGGTTCGAGCCTTGCTCGAACCCCGATACCTCGATCGACAGGCGCACGAAAGCGGAAAAGCGTGCGACGGAACACTTGAGACGGGGAAGAGCTCCCCGAAGTGAGAATCAGGAGAAGACGATGAACAGGATCACGACCGGTGCCCTCGCGCTCGCCACGGCCCTCAGCCTCAGCAGCGTTGCCCTCGCCCAGCCCCTTCACCTCCAGCCGGGTAGCGTTCTCATCTACCCGCTGTTCGACTCGCAGCCCCAGTCGGCCACGATCGTCAACGTGACCAACACGAATGAGGACAGGACCGCCTGCGGCAACGGATTCCGTCAGGGCGACGTCACCCTGCACTACGTGTACTACGGCCAGGACCCCGAGGGCGGCGTCTGCCTCGAGTTCGATCGCTTCGAGGATCTGACCCCGGCCGACACGCTGAGCGTGCTCGCCTCCCAGCACAACCCCGAGGGTGAGATCGGATACCTGACCGTGGTCGCGCTCGACCCCGAGTCCGGCGACCTGATCGACTTCGATTTCCTCATCGGCTCGGCCTACGTGGCCAATTCCGCCCTCGACATCATGTGGGCCTACACGCCCTACGCCTTCGAGGGACTCGGCAGCATCGACACCGACAACTGCGGTCGCGACGTCATCGCTCGCTCCGGTGATCCCCTGCTGTTCGATGGCAGCGACTACTCCGCGTTCCCGGACATGCTCTTCCTCGATAGCTTCTTCGAGGAGCAGAATGGCGTGTTCGACAACAAGCTGACCCTCATGTCCACCTCCGGACAGGACTACATCAACGAGATCGATGTCCTGACCTGGAACAACAAGGAGGACAAGTTCAGCCGCACCTTCAAGTTCGTCTGCCACACCACGGTGGAGCTCTCGGAAATCACCACCGTCGCCCGCAATCTCAACGGCGACCCGGATGAGTTCGCCAAGGAGACCGGCTGGATGAAGTTCGATGGTCGCGCCGTGCTCGACCTCGCCGGAAACCCGGTGGGCGCGCTCGGCACCCCGGCCCTGCTCGGTGTCTTCGTCCAGATCGTCCGCGTCGACTTCACCGCCGGACACGCCCTGCACTACACCGGCACCCAGAACACCGCCATCCCGGTTCAGCTCTGATCTTGACCTGACCGCGGCGCCGCCCTCGGGCGCCGCGGACTCGCGCCGGCCTCTCCTGAAGGAGAGGCCGGCGCCAAGTGACCAGACGCGTTGATACGAGTGGAATGACCAGGAAACAAGCGGAAGCCTCGCTTCCGCAACTCTCGAGAGGCCGCTCAGCCCGGATGGCCGCGGCCGACAATTGACCTCTTTCATGACAGAGGAGACTGTGATGAAGAAGCTTGCTCTCGCTGCCCTGGCGATCGCCACCATCGGTGGTTCTGTCCTCGCGCAGCCTGTTCACCTTCAGCCGGGTAGCGTTCTGATCTACCCCCTGTTCGATTCCCGCGCCCAGTCGGCGACGGTCATCAACCTGACCAACACCAACGAGGATCGTGCCAACTGCGGCAACGGATTCCGTCAGGGTGACGTCCTCGCTCACTACGTCTACTATGGCCAGGAGGCCGGTGGCGGCATCTGCCTGGAGTTCGATCGCTTCGAGAACCTGACCCCGGCCGACACGCTGAGCGTGCTCGCCTCCGACCACAACCCCGAGGGTGAGGTCGGCTTCCTGACGATCTCCGCCAACGACCCCGAGTCGGGCGACCTGATCGACTTCGACTTCCTCATCGGCTCGGCCTACGTGGCCAACGCCGCTCTCGACATCATGTGGGCCTACACGCCCTATCCCTTCGAGGGACTCGGCAGCATCGACACCGACAACTGCGGTCGCGACGTCATCGCCCGCGCCGGTGATGCCCTGCTGTTCGATGGCAGCGACTACTCCGCTTTCCCGGACGTCCTCTACCTCGACAGCTTCTTCGAGGAGCAGGATGGCGTGTTCGACAACGTGCTGACCCTCATGTCCACCTCCGGACAGGACTACATCAACGAGATCGACGTCCTCACCTGGAACAACAAGGAGGACAAGTTCAGCCGCACCTTCAAGTTCGTCTGCCACACCTCGGTCGAGCTCTCGCAGATCTCCGCCATCGCCCGCAATCTGGGTGGTGACGAGGACGAGTTCGCCAAGGAGACCGGCTGGATGAAGTTCAATGGTCGCGCCGTTCTGGATCTCGCCGGCAACCCGGCCCCCACGGTCGCCACCCCGGCCATCCTCGGCGTCTTCGTGCAGATCGTGCGCAGCGACTTCACCGCTGGCCACGCTCTCCACTACAGCGGCACCCAGTCGACGGCCCTGCCCGTGCAGCTCTGATCCGCTGAGTTGACCTGATCTGACCTGATCCCTCGGGATCCGCGAGCCTGCGGGGCCTCTGGCCCCGCAGGCTCTTCCCATACGAAGTCGGCGAAGACTTTTTCCGCTTTTGACCTGCACCGGTCCACGGAGCCGGGACCCTCTCCCGGCTCCGTCTCTCCGGTTTCGAAGTGGTGGCACGAGACTCTCGGATGGGAGTGTTCTCCCATCCGCCTGGTCGCGCGCAACGTGGCGCGTGACACTGATGGCTTGATTGATTGAGAGGAGACTGTGATGAAGAAGTTTGCTCTGGCCGCGCTGTCGGTCGCCCTCGGTGGCGCCGTTCTCGCGCAGCCCCTCCACCTCCAGCCGGGTAGCGTTCTCATCTACCCGCTGTTCGACTCGCAGCCCCAGTCGGCTACGGTCATCAACGTCACCAACACCAACGAGGATCGTACCGCTTGCGGCAACGGATTCCGTCAGGGTGACGTTCGCGCGCACTACATCTACTACGGCCAGGAGCCCGATGGCGGGATCTGCCTCGAGTTCGATCGCATCGAGGACCTGAGCCCGGCGGACACCATCACGGTGCTCGCCTCCGAGCACAACCCCGAGGGTGAGGTCGGCTTCCTGACCGTCGCCGCCGAGGATCCCGAGACGGGTGCCCTCATCGACTTCGATTTCCTCATCGGCTCGGCCTACGTCGCCAACTCGAACCTCGACATCATGTGGGCCTACACGCCCTATCCCTTCGAGGCCGTCGCCGGCGCCAGCAGTGGCAGCGATAGCTGCGGTCGCGATTTCATCGACGACGACAGCTTCGCCAGCCCCCTTCGCTTCGATGGCGTCGACTACGTCCAGTTCCCGGACAGGCTCTTCCTCGACAGCTTCTTCGAGGAGCAGGCCGGAGTCTTCGAGAACCAGCTGACCCTCATGTCCACCTCCGGACAGGACTACATCAACGAGATCGACGTCCTCACCTGGAACAACAAGGAGGACAAGTTCAGCCGCACCTTCAAGTTCGTCTGCCACACCTCCGTCGCTCTCTCGGGCATCACCGCCGTCGCGCGGAATCTCAATGGTGACCCCGACGAGTTCCTCAAGGAGACCGGCTGGATGAAGTTCGATGGTCGCGCCGTCCTGGATCTCGCCGGCAACCCGGCCCCGACGGTTGCCACCCCGGCCATCCTCGGTGTCTTCGTGCAGATCGTGCGCAGCGACTTCACCGCCGGACGTGCTCTCCAGTACACCGGCACCCAGAGCACGGCCCTGCCCGTCCAGCTCTCGCTCTGATCCGTTGACCTGATCTGACTCGATCCTCCGGGATCCTCGAGCCCGCGGGGCCTCTGGCCCCGCGGGCTCTTCCCTTCCGCCCGGGGGCATGTTGAGCCTCCACCGGAAAAAGGGAGACTGGGGGAGAACAAGGAGGCGCCATGTCGCTCAAGCAGAGAATCGAGACCGACCTCGTGACCGCCCTCAAGGCCAGGGACGCCGAGACCACGTCGACCCTGCGCATGATGAAGGCCGACATCCTCAACAAGGAGAAGGAGGGGGCAAAGGGGACGGTCCTCGACGACGCCACCATCACCTCCCTCATCCAGTCCGCCATCAAGAGACGCAAGGAGGCGGCCGAACAGTTCCGGAAGGGGAATCGTCCCGAGATGGCGAGCAAGGAAGAGGCCGAGATGACACTCCTCCTGCGCTATCTCCCCCCGGAAGCTTCCCCCGAGGAGATCCGAGCCGCGGTCGAAAAGGCCATTGCCGAGACCGGCGCCACATCCAGAAAGGAGCTGGGCAAGGTGATGGGGAAGGCCATGGGGATTCTCAAGGAGGGAGACAAGACCGTGGACGGCACCAGGGTACGGGAGACGGCCGCGAGTCTTCTCGACTGAACCCGACCACCTCTCAGGCCAGGCCCCGATTCCTGCCGATAGTCTTCACCCGGAGACCATTGCTTCCCGAGCAATCCCCCGGGGGAGACCCTCTTGGAGACCCCGCATCGAATCCTCGAGGTGAGCCCGTCGGCGAGCCGTGACGAGATTCGCGCCGCCTATCGCCTCCTGTGCCTGGTCTGGCATCCCGATCGGATGGCCACGCTGCCCCCTGGCGCGCGCGAGAAGGCCGCGGCCAAGATGAGTGACGTCGTTGCCGCCTACCGGCAGCTCACCCGGAAGACCGCTTTCGAGCCGGTGGTGGCCTCACCGAGGCCTCGAACCGCCGGGAGCACGGATCCACCGACCGGTCTCCAGCCCTTGCGGCGTGGCCACAGGGCGGTGGTCGTGGCCACCCTCCTGGGAGCGGTCCTCCTGCTGCTCCTCATGGGTCTTCCCGGGAAGCGCATCGCGGTGGAGGAGGAGTCCACGGAGGAGACGCCGGCCGCGAGGCCATTTCCCGGGCCGCAAGACCCTCGCCCTTCTCCAGAGCTCGGTGACGATGGCCTGTCGCTGACCACGCCCCGTGCCGCCGGCTTCTATCGCCCACCCGTACGCCAGGGTTCGGGGGGCTGATCGAAGCGCGGGATTCTATCGTTTCTCCCCCTCGTCCTTCCCCTCCTTCTTTCCCTTCTTCTCCTTCTGCACCGCCTTCTCGAAGGAGTCCTCGAGGCCGGCCCGCCTGTTCTTCACCGTGGACACCGCGGAGTCGAAGGCGGAGGGGATGGACTTCTTGCGCTCCACGACCTCGCTGGCGATGTCGTCAAGGGAGGCGCTCGTTTCCGCCCCCTGGGAGTCGGCTCTGCGCTGGCGAAGGACCTTGCCCGTGATGATGTCCACGAGGAGCCTGGTGCCGCAGCAGGGGCAACACACCTCGACGTCTTTCTTCATGGGAATGACCTCCGGGGCAAGCCCTCATGGAAAGCCCACAAGGAGAGCTTAGCGCGGAAGGTCGCAGCGAGTCAATCGACCCGGCCGCAGTGGCCCGGGAGGCAGAGAGGCACGAGGAAGGCGAGAGGAGAGGAGAAGAAGAGGCCAGGGGAATCCACGACTAGGTAAATAGGAGAATAGGGGAAGATAGATTGGGGAAGAACGTGGATTTTACACCGCAGCGGGTAACCCCGGCCATGTCTGCACACTCACCCGGAAGGGTGAGAAACTTTTCATCGAAGCGAGCCATCACGGGCGGCTCCATTCGCCTTCGAGAGCTCTCCAAATGCCCCCGGTCGTTCCCCCGAGGAACTCTCCTCGAGAGGACCCGGTCGGGGCGCCTCTCATGGGACGACGGTAGCAAAGCCCACCGGCACAATCAAACAAAAAAGCAGGCCGAGAACCCGGACAAGAACGGCTGCAAGTCGTGGCCCTGCCGACCCCCTCTCCCGTGCGGTATGATGGCGGCCAGATGGCCCGATCCTTGCAGAACGTCGCCCGCTCCCCGACTGCCGCGTCCTCCGAATCCATCACGCGTCGGAGCCGGAGCAGCTTCCTTCTCTCCTTCCTGTTCCTTCCGAAACGCAAGCGACGCGCCATCGTGGCCCTTTACGCCATGTGTCGGACCCTCGACGACTGTGCCGACGACGCGAGATGCAGGGAGGACGGCAGGCGGCGGCTCGACGATGTAAATCTGTCCGTGGAGAGAGCCTATGCTGGCGTCCCTCGGACCAATCTCGAAAAATCGCTGGCCGAGGCCCTCAGGAATTTTCCGGTGTCGAAATCTCTGTTCGAGGAGCTCGCCCGAGGGGTGGCCATGGACCTCGAGGGTGTTGGCTACGAGACCTACGCGGACCTCGAGCTCTACTGCTACCGGGTCGCGTCCGTCGTGGGCCTCATGTGCATCGAGGTCTTCGGCTACCGGAACCCGGGCACCCGGGAGTATGCCCGCACTCTGGGCCTGGCCCTGCAGCTCGTGAACATTGCCCGCGACGTGCGGGAGGATGCGGCCATGGGGCGTGTCTACCTCCCCCGGAACGCGCTCCGGGAAGTCGGGTACCCACCCGAGGGCCTCCGGAAGGGTCAACACGACACCCGCTTCGAGGCGGTGATGCAGGCTCACTGCCAGAGGGCCCGGGCCGCCTTTGAAGAGGCACGCGCCCTCCTCCCGGCCGAGGACCGCCGCAGCCTCCTCCCGGCCGAGATCATGAGGGCGACCTACGAGGAGCTGCTCGGGCGAATCGAGAGGGGCGGCTACAGGGTGCTCGACCGGCGGATTCGCGTGCCTCGCCTGGCCCGGGTCCGGATCGCGTTGCGGGAGCTGTGGCGATCCAGGAAGGCCTCTATCGCTCCATCTCCTTGACAGCCTGCGGTTTCGGGCCTACCGTAAGGCTCCCCGGTGGCCTCCCTGCCACAGGAGCCTTCCGCGCCCGTAGCTCAGTCGGATAGAGCACGAGTTTCCTAAACTCGGGGTCACAGGTTCGAATCCTGTCGGGCGTACCTAAGGAGCTTTCCGCCACCCACATCGGGGGAATTCCCCACGGTCGAGTCCCACTTTTCTCGATTTTTCCCTCCAGCTTCCTCCCCCCTCCTGCCGATGAGACCCGATCCTCGGGAACAAGGGCAAAATGCGCCGCGCTGCCCCGGCTCCATCCACGCCCTCAGGAGAGCCCCATGACCGAGAATGCCTCCAGAAGTAGCCGCTTCTTCTCCCTCTTCCACCATGCCCTGATTCCGCTCGTCCTCCTTCTCGCGACGGGCCCTTCCGTCGAGGCCCAGCCCGGCGGGAAGGCGCTCCGTTTCGAGTCCGGACGCAACGACTTCATGCGGGTCCCCTCGGACCCGAGCCTCGACGGCAACGCCTTCACCATCTGCCTCTGGGTGCGGCGCGAGGCGCCCTTGCTGGACCAGCATTGCGTCCTCGGCCGGAGCGCGGCCGGCGTGGGCATGTCCAACGGTCTGGTGCTGACCTATGGCTACCTGGGCAATGATGCCTTCACGGTTTTCATCGACGGCAACCCGTTCACGGGTTCCCGCCCGCTGCCGCTGGGGCGGTGGGTCCACCTGGCCGTGGTGTATGACGGCGCCGAGGTGGTGCTGTACATGAACGGCGAGGAGGAGGTCCGCGCCCATTACGTGCAGAGCCTGAGATGGGACAGCGACCTCTTCTTCGGTGTGGAGATGGACTGTGCCAACGGATGTCTGGATCGGCGCCAGGCTTTCGCGGGAATGGTCGATGACATCCGGTTCTGGGCCGCCCCCCGCTCCCGTGCCCAGGTGCATGAGGACATGCTCTCGGTTGCACCCCGGGACCGGGCCAATCTGGTCGGCCACTGGGATCTGGAGGAGATGAGCGGCCCCATGGTCCACGATCTCTCGGGGGCCGAGAACCACGCGCTGCTGGGAATTCCCGAAGGCCTCCCCGAGAACCTGCCCGGCGAGGATCTGCTTCCCAGCCGGGTCGGAGTCCCCATCCACGGCAACGTCGATGTGCGCTTCAACGGGCCCGCGGACGTCCTCCGCGTCAACCGGAGCACCGGCGACCTCGGCCGCTTCCTCACCGTGCCGCCCGACCAGGACATCGTGATCTCCGTGAACTCGCCACCCCACGGTCCCTCCCGGGCCCCCTTTGCGCTCTACCTCCACATGGGAGGCACGACGCGAGCGACCCGGCAGCCCCTGGACGTGGGATGGACCGCCTTCCCGACCCCCTTCAGCGGCGGTTCCACGCTGAACGTGGTGACCCTGGTGAACAACCTGGGGCCCTTCTCCCGGTTCGGCATTCCCCTCCACCGGAGGGGTCCGGCTCCCACCTCGCTCATCTTCTCCAGGCGCAACGTCGCCATTCCGCTCACCTTGTGCCTCCAGGCCCTGATCAGTGACAACGGGGCCGGCAACCCATCGCGGCTGTCGGTCTCCAACTCCGTGGACCTCCGGATCGAATAGCCGGGAATCTCCAGGGACGGCTCAAGCGGGGGGACGGATCGGTCGAAGAATCGACTCTGGAATCTGTCTGTCATCGGAGATCGCCCGCCAGCGCCCCATCCGTCGGTGCGCAGGGCCGTCCGCCCGATCCTCCCCCCGGGGGAAGGGCCGTCCCAGGGGAACCAACATGCTCGACCGCCGTTGCGCGGCCGCTCTGCGGCCATTCCTCGTCCTCGTGGCACCTGCGCTTCTCTCCCTGTCGCTCGCCCCCCACGCAGGCGCACAGCCCCGGGGAGGGGCACTGTCCTTCGAGTCCGGAGTCAATGACTTCGTCCGCGTGCCGTCCCATCCCAGCATCGACTCCGGAGTCTTCACCATGGAGGCGTGGGTCCGCCGGGAGGCCCCCCTCCTCGACCAGCACTGCGCGATCTTCCGCGGGGCCAACGGGGTCGACATGGCCAACGGACTCGTGGTGACCTACGGCTACCTCGGCCACGACGCCTGGACGGTGTTCATCAACGGTTGCCCGTTCACCGGAACCACCACCCACCCCCTCGGGTGCTGGATGCACCTCGCCGTGACCTATGACGGGAACGAGCTCGTCTTCTACGTCAACGGAGTCATCGAGCTCCGGCAGATCTATCCTCATCCGCTCACCTGGGACACCGATCTCTACTTCGGGGTCGAGCTCGACTGCCCCGAGGCGTGTCTGGATGCCGGACAGGCCATGGCGGGAGCGATGGACGAGGTTCGCCTCTGGTCCTCCATTCGAGATCAGTCCCAGATCCAGGCCAGCATGACGGGCTTCATCGACGACCCGGGCTCGCTGGTCGGATGGTGGACCTTCGACGAGACCTCCGGGCTCACGGCCATGGACACGTCGGGCCGGGGGAACCACGGCTTTCTGGGGCTTCCCCCGGGTATGAGCAGCGTGGTCGAGCCGCAGCTCATCCCGAGGCGGGTCCAGGTCTCGATCCAGGGAACGGTGGATGAGGCGTTCAGCGAACCGGCCGACGTCCTCTACGTCAACGGATCGGTGGGAGACGCCGGACGCACGGTACGGCTCGATCGCCTGGACCCGATCCGGATCACGGTGATTCCGCCGCCGCACGGTCCCGCCGCCGCGCCTTTCGTCCTCTACGGGTACTTCGACGGAGCCACCTCGGCCACGCGGCTCCCGGATACCCTGGGCTGGACGGCCTTCCCGACTCCGCTCAACTCGGAAGATGCCAAGCTCGTCACGCTGGTCAACAACCTGGGGCCCATCAGCCTCTACGGCTTCCCCCTCTACAGCAGAGGGTTGGCTCCGGTGACGGTGGTCAATCGCTCGCGCGGCCCCCGACGCCCCCTCACCCTCTCGCTCCAGGGCCTCATTCGCGACAACGGATCCACGCATCCCGATCGCGTCTCGGTCACCAACTCGATCGACATGCACATCCGGTAAGCCCCCTGGTGCCGGCAGCGTGGTAAAACGCACCGAATGACCCCGCTCGCCGTTCTCGTCCACAACCGTGGCCAGGCCGCGCTCTGCGTCCGCACCGCTCGCCACCTGGCGCGTACAGAGGTGACTCTTCCCACGGGAGAGAAGACCCGGCTGCGCATCACCGTCTACGACGACGGTTCCCCCCCCGGGGAGAGAAAGGCGCTGGAGCGACTTCCCGGGGCGGTGGAGCGTCTCTTCAGTCCCTCACCGCGGGGTCTCGGCTGGATCATCGATCACCTCATGAGGGTCTCTCCCTGCGACCGACTCCTCGTCGTCCAGCCCGGGGTGGAGATCGATGCCGCGGCCATCGCAAGCCTCGTCAAGGCCCTCGACCGGGATACCGCCGCCGTGGTTCCCCACGTCACCGGTCAGGACTCCGATCCCTCTCCCATCTGCTGCCTCCTGGCGCGCTCCGCCCTCGAGAGGGTCGGGCCCCTGAGCGAGGGCCCCTCCCCGCAGACGGCGCTCTCGAGCTGGATCGACCGGGCCCGACACATGGGTCTCGCCTGCGTGAAGGTGGACTCGGTGACCGTGACCGCACCCGGCACCGCAAGCCTGAACACGGAGGCTTCCACGAGCTCCGGGGCAGGGGAACCGAATGCGATCCGCGGCAAGAAGGACGGAGGCGGGCGCGAGCCCTACGAGATCGACCTCTATCGACCGGGAGACGAGACCGAGATCTGCGCCTGCTTCCGGAGGGTCTTCGACAAGGACAAGCCCCTCCATGTCTGGAGGTGGCAGTTCGCGGACAATCCGGCCGGCACGCGCATCTTCGTGGCCAGAACCTCCTCGGGACGGATCGTGGCCCAGTTCGCGGGGATTCCCGTGCGCATGAGCCTGGAAGGAAAGCCTCATACCTTCACCCAGATGGTCGACAACATGGTCGATCCGGCCCACCGTCAGGGTCTCCGTCGAAGCGGCGTCTTTTCCGAGGTCGTCTATCGCTACGTCGACCACTTCGGAAATCCTGCGGGCGAGACCATCGGGTTCGGCCTCCCCAATCCCCAGGCCTTCCGCATCGGACGGAGGCTCCTCGGTTACTCGCACATCCAGGACGTGTACGAGACCTCACGGATCCTTACCGCCGAGGACGCGGCCCGACAGGATCCCGAGGTGGAAGGCCACCGGATCGAGGTCACGTCCACCCCGCCCTCCGGGGTGGACACCCTCTTCTCCCGGGTCATCCAGCGTCATCGCCTGATGGCAGTTCGTGACCGGACCTACCTGAGCTGGCGTTACGAGCAAAGCCCTCTCGCTACGTTTCACTTCGTGTCGGCCGTGCGCGAGAACGGGCCTGGTCCTGCGGGAAGCGGAACGTTGCTCGCGTACGCGGTGCTGAGGACGAGCTACCTCGAGGACAAGGGGACGGCGGCCATCGTCGACCTGCTCTCCCTGCCCGGGGAAGACCAGGCCGTCCAGTCCATCGTGCGACGCTGCGAACGCATGGCCATCGACGACCGGTGCGGCCGCATGGTGGCCTTCTTCCGGAACGGCGCCCAGGAAGCGGCCCATCTCGAATCCCTGGGGTACGCCACGGTCAAGTCCGACTGGCTCCTGGTGGGACGGACCTACCACCCCGAGGTGACGCTGGAGTGGGCAGGCGAGCACTGGTACTACACGCTGGGCGATTTCGACCTCGTCTGATCCCGGAGGCGCGAGCATGCGCACGTTCTCCACCGCGGTTCTTCACGGGCTCTTGCTCACCCTCGGATGCGCCTCGGCGCCGGCCAGGGATCCCGGCTCCCGGACCGACGAGTTCTTGAGCGGGTACACCCGGACCTGGTGCCGGCTCACCCACGAGGCGGCCCTGGCCCAGTGGGGGTCCAACATTCGCATCGTGAACGGGGACACGAGCACGGGTCAGAAGAGCCAGGACGCGGAGAAACAGCTGGCCGAATTCACGGGCAGCAAGGAGAACATCGAGACCGCACGCCTGCTCCTCAAGAACGCCGACCGACTCGATCGCGGGCAGAGAAAACAGCTCGAGAAGGTCCTGTACCTGGGGGCCAACTACCCCTCCACCGTCCCCAGGCTCGTCGAGGAGCGCATCAAGGCCGAGACCGAGCAGACGCGCCGGCTGTTCGGCTTCAACTTCCAGCTCGCCGGCAAGAGCGTCACCACCGAGGACCTGGACGACATCCTGAGGGAATCCTCCGACCTCGACGAGAGACTCGAGGCCTGGAAGGCGTCCAAGGAGGTGGGCAAGGAGCTCCGGGAGGGGCTCGTCCACCTGCGCGACCTGCGCAACGACACGGTGAGAGATCTGGGCTACCGGTCCTACTTCCAGTACCAGGTCTCGGACTACGGAATGGACGTCTCGGAGCTCCTCCAGCTCACGGATCGGCTCGTGCGCGAGCTTCGACCGCTCTACCGGGAGCTCCACACCTACGCCCGGTACGAGCTCGCCAGCAAGTACGGCCTGAAGGAGGTTCCCGACCTCCTTCCCGCCCACTGGCTTCCGAACCGCTGGGCCCAGGACTGGAGCGCGATGGTCCACATCCCGGGAATCGACCTCGACGCCGAGATCGGGAAGCGGGGGCCCGAGTGGGTCATCCGCCAGGCGGAGCGGTTCTACGTGAGCCTGGGCTTTTCCCCTCTTCCCGAGAGCTTCTGGCGCGACTCGTCGCTCTACCCGCCGCCCCCCGGCGCCGACTACAAGAAGAACAGCCACGCCTCGGCCTGGCACCTCGACTATGACACCGACATCCGTTGCCTCATGAGCGTGGTTCCCAACCGGGAGTGGTACGAGACGGCTCACCACGAGCTCGGACACATCTACTACTACATCAGCTACTCGACCCCGGAGATTCCCCCACTCCTGCGCGAGGGAGCCAACCGGGCCTTTCACGAGGCCATCGGAAGCCAGCTCGGCATGGCGGCACTCCAGATCCCGTTCCTCGAACAGCTCGGCCTGGTGGAGCCTGGAACCGAGCTCGACGAATTCCAGACCCTTCTGCAGGAGGCGCTCAACCACGTCGTGTTCATCCCGTTCTCCGCGGGCACCATGACCCGCTTCGAGCACGAGCTGTACGAGCAAGCGCTCCCGAGCGACCGCTTCAACGCGAGGTGGTGGGAGCTCGCCCGGCGCTACCAGGGCATCGTGCCCCCCGAGCCCCGCCCCGAAGACACGTGCGACGCCGCCACCAAGACTCACATCAACGACGACCCGGCTCAGTACTACGACTACGCCCTCTCGGTCGTCCTCCTCTTCCAGCTCCACGACCACGTCGCCCGGGAAATCCTCGGCCAGGACCCTCACCGGACGAATTACTACGGGAGCAAGGAAGTGGGCGCGTTTCTCCGCAACCTCATGAGCCCGGGAGCCACCCGCGACTGGCGGGAGCTCCTCCGCGAGACCGTGGGTCAGGAGCTCAGCGCCGAGCCGATGCTGCGCTACTTCGAGCCGCTGCTGCGGGAGCTGCGCGTGCGCAATGCGGGCCGGAAGCACACGCTGCCGGGCTTCTAGACAGGTTGTCGGAAGCTGAGAAGTGTCACTTCTCGCCACACTTCCAGGCGTTCCCATAAGCCTCTGGTCAGTCATCACTTGAGAAGCTCGGCCCCCGTCCTCTCCATCTCGTCGTCACCTTCCGTTACGCCTCCGCGCCGAGGGGGCTTCCACCGATCCGGCGACCCACGACAGGCAGTAACATCATTTCTCGTAAACAGTTGCGAACAATTCCCTGCCGCCGATCGAGTTTGGCCCGCCAGTTGTACTCCTCCAGGCACCGAGGCACGAACGCAACCCTCGGAACTCAGGGATGAGTGGGTGACAGGAGAATCCGGGGGAGAACCGTTCCCCGCGAACGGCCGGCTGACCCGGGGTCAGCCTCGAACGATCAAGGAACCCTGGAGTGGTCTGGAACGCCCGTCCAGCCGCTCCGAGAAACCGCGTGTGTTGCGCGGGCCCGACCTCTCTCAAGGGAGGCCGCATCGTGCGGCCTCCCTTGGCTTTTCTTCTCGCCTCACCCCGAAACGGCCGCCCCTTCTCGCCGGCCGCCTTTACTTCGAGCAGGGCATCCATATCCTTCAACGGCTCCCCCGCCCTCGCCGGGCGGAGTCGTGTGGAGAGAGACCGATGCCGCAAGAACGACTGCCCCCCCGACACCGCGTCCTTTCCGGAATCCAGCCCACCGGAAAGCCCCACCTCGGCAACTACTTCGGTGCCATCCAGCAGCACATCGACCTCCACCGGAAGGAGGAGTGCTTCTACTTCATCGCCGACTATCACGCCCTCACCACCATGCACGACGCCGACGAGGTGAGGCGCAACACCTTCGAGATCGCGGCCACGTACCTCGCCTTCGGGCTCGATCCCTCGCGAGCGGTCTTCTTCCGGCAATCCGATGTTGCCGAGGTCACCGAGCTGACCTGGATCCTCTCCACCGTGGCCGGGATGGGACTCCTCGAACGGGCCCACTCCTACAAGGACAAGGTCTCGCGGGGAATCACCCCCACCGTCGGTCTCTTCCTCTATCCCGTCCTCATGGCCGCCGACATCCTGATCTACAAGTCAACCGTCGTTCCCGTCGGTCAGGACCAGATCCAGCACGTCGAGATCACCCGGGACATCGCGGGATCCTTCAACGCGACGTTCCGGGAGGTATTCCCCCTCCCCGACCATCGGCTCAGCGAGGCACCCAAGGTGCCTGGCACCGACGGCGCCAAGATGAGCAAGAGCTACGACAACACCATCGAGCTCACCCTCGCGGGAAAGCCACTCCGCAAGAAGGTCATGTCCATCGTCACCGACTCGAAGACCGTGGAAGAGCCCAAGGATCCGGCCACCTGCACCGTGTTCACCCTCTACTCGCTCCTCGCCAGCGAGAAGGAGCGGCAAGAGCTCGCCGACCTCTATCGGAAAGGCGGGCTCGGCTATGGCCAGGCCAAGGAGGTGCTTCTCGAGAAGATCGAGGACACCTTTGCCGACTTCAGGATGCGCTACGCGAAGATCGTGGCCGATCCCTCGACGGTGGAAGAGATCCTGCGCACCGGAGCCATGAGGGCACGCTCCGTTGCCGCCCAGACCCTGGCCGAGGTCCGGGCCGCAGTCGGCTTCCGGGCCTGAGCACCGGCCCGGAGTCGCCCGCCAATTCGGCGACAGGAGCACGTTCCCTTCGAGGTCCAGGACAGGCATGCTGAACTCGCAGCCGAAGCCGCCGCCTCGGAGGCGACGCGGGTCTTCTTCGGCTTGCCGCGCGAGGGCAAGAGGAAGCGCACGGAGGTCTCGGAGCGCAGGACGCGCCGCTCTTCAGCCGCCCTTGGCACGGTAGACCTCGCCCATCGCCCCGGCTCCGAGGGGACCGAGGATTTCGTAGAAGGAGAGCGACTGGCCGGGGGTGAGGGGCATCAGGGCTTGCCCCTCCAATGCGTGATCACATGGATCCGACTCCCGTCGGGCGGGTTCGGTTGCTTGATCACGTAGAGCTTCTGCCCGTCCGAGGTGATGTCGTAGGAGCGGCCAAGCGTGTCGACGAAGTCCGTCTCGAAGACGAGGCGTGGCGCGCTCCATGTGAGCTCGGGTTCCGTCTGGATCGCCACGCTCATCCAGCGGTCGCCGTTGCGGTAGAAGAGCTCGCCACAGGGAGACCATAGGACCTCGAGCCCGCCGCCCTCGGAAATCTGATGCTGCACCGAGCCATCGGGGTAGGAGCGCACCGAGATCTCGAACAGGCCCGTCTCCGAGGAGGAGTAGGCGATCCACTTGCCGTCCGGCGAGAAGATCGGACCCCAGGCATTGCGGCCGGGGCCCTCGATCCACTCGGCCCCACCGGCTCCAGCCATGTCGAGGAACCCGAGCTGCGAGTCTCCGTAGATCCCGAGCACCTGGTCGTCCGGAGACCACGACCCTGGAGTGGCCTGGCGACCCACCGCAAGCGTTCGGCCACCCGTGGAGCCGTCCATCGACTCGACGCGAATCGACTTCTGATCGTCGACGGGGTAGGCGATGAAGTCCCCCCCCGAGCTCCAAACTAGCGGGCCAGTCTGCTTGCCCGGCAACCGACGCCCGCGCTCGGCCGCGATGTCGTACATCCAAACGTAGTCCTCGAAGTCCGCCACCTGGACCGCCAAGCGCGTGTCTGTCGGGTCCAGGTCGAGCACACCGTAGGCGCGCTCCGGAACCGGCAGAAAGTTTACGTTCCCGGCGCGATCGATCCAGGCAATGCCGCCGGTTGCGAGATCCGGCCCTGCCACGAACGCCATCGTCCCCGCCGGGGAGAAAGCGAACTGCGCCTGGCCGGCGTTCGAGTCCATGACCACATCGCGCAGCACGATCGCGGCCTCCTCGTGGACTTCGCCACGTTCTACGTCGAACGGAATCGAGTGGAGGCTGCCGGCGCGAGCGAACACGAGATCGCCCGGAGATACGAAGCGTGCATCGTACGCATTCTCGAGGACCACCCGGGTCTCGTGCGTTTCGAGGTCCATCCGCACGACGTCGGCGAAGTCCTGGCTGATCCGCCCGGTGTAATCGAGCATGAGAGCCGACTTCCCGTCCGGGAGCACTTCAAGGAACATTGCGGAACGCGAGGAAGTCGAGGAAGTCAGGGTCTCCACGTCGCCTCCTCCCGCGGGAACGCGCTGAAGGATCCTGCCCTGGTCCGCACCGAAGTAGATCGTGTCGTCCGCGGTCCATTGCCCGCGCAAGGCAACGGACGCCTCGCAGATCGTCAGCAGGCCGTCGCCGACCGGGGAGACACGCTTCAGCCTGTCACCCGTCAGGAACCCGATCGCGCCACCGTCCGGGGAGAAGAACGCGTGCAGTGCCCCCTCCGTGCCGGGGATCGCCACGGGCAGGTCGAAGCCGGTGAGGTCCCGGCGATACAGGCATGTCTTGCCCTCGGCGGCGTGACCGACGTAGACCAACAGGGTGCCGTCCGGCGAGAGAGCGAGCAGGTTCGAGTCGATGCCGATCTGCGCGGCGCCGAAGGCCAGTTCCGCGGCCGGGGGCAAGTTCACGCTTGCGTGCACGGAGGGCGCGGGCGTCGCCATCTCGGGCTCCGGACCACCGAGTCTCGACGCCACGAAGACCAGCAAGCCGGCGGCGACGATCCAACCGGCCCAACCGGCCCACCCGGCCAACAGACTCAGCCTCGAGGAACGTGGCTGCGGCGCGACCTGATCCGTATCCAGCGGTTCCCCGGACAGCGCCAGCCGCGCCTCGCCGATGTCGCGCAAGCGGACGCGTGGCTCCTTGACCAGGCAGCGCGTGATCAGACGGCGCACGTGCAACGGCGTCGCGGACGGCAGCGCGCCGAGGTCCGGCTCGTGCTCGATGATCGCCACGATCAAGTCGCCGAAGGCGTCGCCCTCGAACGCGCGCTTGCCGCTCAGGCACTCGAAGAGCACGCAGCCGAAGGCCCAGATGTCGGTGCGCCGATCGACAGGTTTGCCGCGCGCTTGCTCGGGGCTCATGTACGTGGGCGTGCCCAGGATCATGCCCTCGGAGGTCAGAAGGAAGCTGTCCGATTGCGCGCTCGAAGTACCGCTCCCCGGTGCGTTGGGCCCGATCGGTTTGGCGAGCCCGAAGTCCAGGATCTTGACGGCGCCCTCAGGCGTGATGCGCACGTTGGCCGGCTTGAGATCGCGGTGCACGACACCGGCTTCGTGGGCGGCTTCGAGTCCTTCGGCGATCTGCCTGCAGACATCGAGCGCTTCATCGAGCGGCAGTGCTCCGCGCTTCAGCCGCGCTTCCAGGTCTTCGCCGGGGACGAGCTCCATGGCCAGGAAGCACGTCTCTTGCACCTGATCGATGCCGTGGATCCCGGCGACGTTTGGGTGGTTGAGAGAGGCGAGCGTCTTGGCCTCGCGCTCGAAGCGCCGCAGGCGTTCTTCGTCTCCGGCCAGCTCCTCGGGCAGCACCTTGATCGCCACCTCGCGGTCGAGACGCGTGTCGCGGGCCAGGTAGACCTCGCCCATGCCGCCAGCGCCGAGGGAATCGAGGATTTCGTAGAAGGAGAGGGTTTGGCCTTTGGCGAGAGACATGCGAGTCACCTGTTGGCGCGCGGTGCGAGGACCCCATGGACTCCCTCCGCAAGCATCAGCCTGCGGCGGATCTCGACCATCGAGAGCGTGACGCGCGAGCCGTCGGGCGCGATGTCGAAGGATTCGGTGGTCAGCTCGTCGTGGAAGCCGGCCAGGGGTCGCCGGGTCGCACTCGTGTCCCGCTCGGGATGGAAGTCCTGCAGGAACACGCCAGTGCGGCCCGCGTCGTCCACTCCGATGAAGGCGATGGCCGGCTCCTTCGACAGGGCGCAGTCCGACACCCAGCGCATGCGGCCAGGGACGATCGCGCGATCTCGGTCCGCGTTGACCTGGATCTCGAACGGAACCAGACGGCCGGTCTCGACCTCGACGACGTGCAACACGTTGCGCAGATTGTGCGGCTCCAGGGTGAGCATCGCAGCCCAGCGGCCATCGTTGGAGACCTCGGCCTGGACGTAGTCTCCCGCGACCACTCGTTGCGGTGACGTCCCGTCCTCGCGCATGCGCCAGATGCCGAACTTCTCCGGGTTCGCGCTGGCGTAGACGATCCAGCCCCCGTCTAGCGCCGCGGTGGGGTTCTCGGCGTCGAACCCGTCCTCGCTCAGCTGGCGCGGCCCGCTGCCGTCGCTCATCGCGGACCAGATCTCGAACGCCCCGGTTCGGTCCGAGGACCACAGGATCTCCTCCCCGTCCGCAGCGAAGCCGGGGATCCCAGTCCTGCGCACGGTCGTCCGTCAGTTGGCGCAGCCGACCGCTTCCGAGTTCGAGCTCCCACAGGTCGAGGTTGCCGGTGCGGTTCGAGGCGAAGCGGATACGCGACCCGTCGCTCGAATAGACCGGCTGTCGATCGCGCGACTCGCCCTCGACCAGGATCCGACCCGGCGCAACCGCGCGACCGCCCTGGATCTCTTGCTCCCAGAGGAGCTGGCGCACGCGGGTCGCACCGAAGACCAGGGTCTCGTCCTTCACGACCGCGACGCCCGCCCCGTTGAGCACCGAGGGTGTCCCCAGGCCGAGGTTTGCAAACATGTACTCGGCATGGAACAGGTCGCGCCGGCGATCCTCGTCGAGGTCCCACAGGACGACCCTCGAGAGCGAGCCGCCCTGGTCCCCGGCTGCTTGCCAGCTTTGCGAGTACACCACCCTCCTCGAGTCCCCACCGATCCAGTCGTGACCCTGGAGCGTTGGTCCGGAGACCGCGAGACGCCGCGCGTCTCCGCCTGCCACGGGGATCAAGACGAGCGCGGACTGGTTATCGCTCGATACCCAATTCGAGGCCAGCCCCGCCGAGAGCACGGACCCGTCGGGGGACCAGTGCAGGGAGTAGATTGTCTCGCCTGTCCGGTAGAGCTCGCGTTCCGTGCCGTCCCTGACGTCCACGATCAGGACGCCGTACTGCGTCAGTTCCGTGTCGCGCATGACCCGTACGATCCCGATCTGCGCTCCATCCGGAGACCAGCAGGCATCGATCGCGTCGTCGGCGATCTTGCGCGCGTCACTCCCCAGAAGGGCCTGACGATAGACGTGCTGGCGGTCGCCGTCGACGCGCAGGAACAGGACGCTGTTGCCGTCGGGCCCGAAACGTGGAGCGAAGTCGGGTCCATCGCTCAGCACCTGCTCACCACCCGTGTCGAGTTGCTTGAGCCAGATCCGTTGACGTCCTCCGCGTTCGGAGCAGAACGCGACCAGGCGACCGTCCGGCGAGGCCGAAGGCATACGATCGCTACCGGAGGTGGTCAGCCCGCGAACGGCGACCGGATGCGGCGTTTCGATGAGTCCGGATCGAACCGCGGCAAAGACGGCCAGCCCGGCCGCGAGGGCCCCGACAGCCCATCCGAGCGGACCCCGCATGGGACTCGAAGCCGCTCGATGCGCTGGCTTGGATCCGACACGCTCGAGAGCGAGGCGGGCCTCACCGATGTCTCGCAGGCGTTGCCGCGCGTCCTTCACGAAACACCGCTCGACGAGATCGCGCACGTGCAACGGCGTCGTGTTCGGCAGCGCGCCGAGGTCGGGCTCGTGCTCGAGGATCGCCACGATCAAGTCGCCGAAGGCGTCGCCTTCGAACGCGCGCTTGCCGGTCAGGCACTCGAAGAGCACGCAGCCAAAGGCCCAGATGTCGGTGCGCCGATCGACGGGTTTGCCGCGCGCTTGCTCGGGGCTCATGTACGTGGGCGTGCCAAGGATCATGCCCTCGGAGGTCAGAAGGAAGCTGTCCGATTGCGCGCTCGAAGTACCGCTCCCCGGTGCGTTGGGCCCGATCGGTTTGGCGAGCCCGAAGTCGAGGATCTTGACGGCGCCCTCAGGCGTGATGCGCACGTTGGCCGGCTTGAGATCGCGGTGCACGACACCGGCTTCGTGGGCGGCTTCGAGTCCTTCGGCGATCTGCCTGCAGACATCGAGCGCTTCATCGAGCGGCAGTGCTCCGCGCTTCAGCCGCGCTTCCAGGTCTTCGCCGGGGACGAGCTCCATGGCCAGGAAGTAGGTGTCGCCCGCCTGGTCGATGTTGTGGATCCCGGCAACGTTCGGGTGGTTCAACGAGGCCAACGTCTTGGCCTCGCGCTCGAAGCGCCGCAGGCGCTCCTCGTCGTCCGCCAACTCCTCGGGCAGCACCTTGATCGCCACTTCCCGATCGAGGCGCGTGTCGCGGGCGAGATACACCTCGCCCATGCCGCCAGCGCCGAGGGGACCCTGGATCTCGTAGAAGGAGAGCGACTGGCCGGCGCGCAACGTCATGGGGACGCCTTCAGGTCCAAGACCCAGATGTCGCCCTTGTCGCGACGTACGAGGAGCGGGTAGGGATTCCAAACCGGTTTTCCGATCGTCCCGAGGATATCGAACCCCGGTGCGTCGGTCAACGAGTGCGGGATCACTTATCGCGACTTGAACCCGGGAAATGTCAGGGTGAACCGCGATGGACGCGTCAAGATTCTCGACTTCGGCCTCGCCAGGGTCGACCCGGGTCCGGTCGTCCAGGGCCGTCGGCGCCGAGCCATCGCTCCCCGAAGAGGGTCGCATTCTGCCCGCGCTCGGAAGCCGCGCTCTAGCTCCGCGGCTCGTCCCGGTACGCCTTGATCCAATCGATCTCGAGGCGGAACGGCTCGGTCTTCTTGTCGGCGATCATGATCGACAGCGAGCGGATGCGCTCCGGCGCGATCGGCCCGGAACCCGCAACGCGACGGCCCATCACGGTGTGAACCAGGTCGGCGAACGGGATCTTCACCTCGATCCACTCGTCGGCAACCGTGTCGAAACTCTTTCGCCAGTTGTTGACGTCCCAGCGGTTGTCGCCGATCCGGCCGCTCACGTTGTAGGTGCGGCCGTCGCCTCGCACGCGCAGGATGAGACCGTCGTATCCGCCGAGCCCCAGGTCGCGCTCCGGAGATCGCATGGTCGAGAAGCCGCCGTTGTTCGCGAGGGACAGGGCACCCGAAAAGACCGCCGTACCCGACTCGCCCCAGGAGTAGCCGCCCTCCGAGATGCCGCCCATCACGTTATCGTTCACCGAGAACCAGGCCGGCTCGGGCTCGTCGAACGAGAAGAGGACGTGCTCGGTATTGATGGAGCTATTTCGCGCCTCGCCGGAGTTGTTCATGTGTCGACTCCTGATCACGGTCCGGTATTCGCCGCAGACAGCGTCCATGGCTCGACGCAGGATCCACGCGCGCTCGACGGAGTCGTGGTGCGCGGCGCTCTCGGCCATAGCTCGTCGCAGCGCCCGGCGGCTCTCATCCGTGAGGTCGAACGGCAGGTCGAGCAGCGCCTGGACGGCGGTTTCGTAGACGGCGGTGCAAGCCACGGTCTGGCCGGCGTTGAACAGGGGCACGCCGCGACGGATCGCCGACTCGAGGTGGGCGACGACGGCCGTGTCCGGGTCCGGGCGATCCGGGCTCGGCGGCAGCAGCACCGAGTCGATCACGTGGATGATGCCGTTGGATGCTTCGATGTCGTTCGCGACGACGGTTGCGTCGTTGATTCGCAGGCGGCCTCCCTCGAGACGGATGCTCACCGACTGGCCCTCGACTGTCTTGACTTCCGCGGCTCGCAGCGCGGTGGTGGAGTCTACGCGACCGGCGATGACGTGATAGGTGAGTATGCGGCTGAGCGCGTCGCGGTTCTCGGGAAGCAGCAGGCTGGGGATGGTGTCGGCCGGCAGCTTGCCGAACGCCTCATCGGTCGGCGCGAAAACCGTGAGCGGCCCGTCGCCGCGCAGAGTGCCGACGAGACCCGCGGCCTGCACCGCTTTCACCAGCGTACTGAAGCTTCCCGCCTCGAGAGCGACGTCCACGATGTCGTTGGTCGCCTTCTGGTCGCTCTGAGCGTTGAGCATGGTTCCCCAGCTCGCCAGAGCGATCGTCAGGGGCGGAATCAGGAGGAGCGCGCGTCTCATGACCGTTGTTCTCCGCGGATGTTTTTCAGTGGAACGGATGCCGGAATCGCCAGGTCACAAGGGGCTTCGAGGCCCGCGTCGGTCCGGATTCACGGATTCCGGTCTCGGTGCGGATTCCCCGTGGTGCAGGTGGAAGACGCTTTCAAATCCTGGTGCAGGAGCCGACACATCCGACCGCGATTTGGAGCCGTCGATGAGCATGGGAGCATCGCGATCATCGAGAGGTTCGAGGGGCTGATCCTCGACCCGGCGGCGCTTCGCGGAGCCTCGGTCACAACGCGGTGAGGGTGAGGTCGTACTGAACAACCGAGGGGCCGGGACCGGTCCGCCGCCGGTTCCGGAAACCCTCCGTCCCCGCCATCTCCTGACCCACCGATGTACCCTGCACCGGTACCCGGGAGAGGAGGATTACATCAAGGAGTGTCCGGCATGACCCGTCCCCGTCCCATCGCCCCCGGTCCCGGACAGGAATCGGTCTGGGATTACCCCCGCCCCCCGCGGCTGGAGCCGGTCAACAAGCCCATCCGCATCGTCTTCAACGGCAAGATTATCGCCGACACCACTCGCGCCTGGCGTGTGCTCGAGACCAGCCACCCTCCCGTCTACTACCTGCCCCCAGGCGACGTGGATGTCGGGTCCCTGGTGGACGAGGGGCCGGGCTCGTTCTGCGAGTGGAAGGGATCCGCCCGCTACTTCAGCGTCGTCGTGGACGCCAAGAAGGCGAAGAAGGTGGCCTGGAGCTACCCCGATCCGACTCCGGCCTTCTCGGAGATCAGGGACCACCTTGCCTACTACGCCGGCCCCATGGATTCCTGCACCGTGGACGGCGAGGAGGTCACGCCCCAGCCCGGGGGGTTCTACGGGGGATGGATCACCTCTGATGTGGTGGGACCGTTCAAGGGCGAGCCGGGCACGATGGGCTGGTAGGTCCTGCCCACGGGGTTCACGTCGGTCCAGGCCGCCTCTTTCTGGGGCTCCCCTCCCGACCGCCGCCGCTCCACCCCGCGCGCGCCTCGCCCGAGACCTGGCTCGATTTCGAGGCTGAGAGTGCCCAGCCCGGACTCTTCACGAGCGGCGACCCGCCTGAGCGGCTCAGATCGTCAAGCCCGTGAGGTTGTCTGGAATCGCCTCGTAGACTGGCCACCGAGCAGCCCAGCTTCGGGTAGGAGGGCCATCACCCGGGATGCGGATGGCGCTCATCTCCGGAAGCTCCGCAGCGACTCGTGCAACGACGCTCCGCCCCGTCACCGCTTGATCCCCCATCCCAGGAGGATGCCTCCCAGCACCGCCATTCCGGCCCCCGCCGCGAAGATGGCGAAGCTCGGCTCAGGAAAACCCTTCCCCTGCGACCACTCGACGTGGTGCTCGTGGTTGCCGAAGGCGGTGTAGTTGAGACAGGCCAGGCCCAGCCCCGTGACGAGAATGGCGAGGAGGAAGAGGATGGCCCGGGATTTGATCTTCATGGGATGTCTTCCTCGGTGTCCGCTGGCCCTGTCATGATGCAGGATAGCAGCAACGCCCGGAGGATCCAGGCCCGGTGCGGAGAGGCGTTGGCCGAGCTACTCCGGCTCGACGGTGCTTGGCGCCGGTGGGGTGCCGCTGGCTCCGACGGTGGAGGAGGACGGGAGTGTCGGGTCATGGGGGCTCGCCTCACCTTTCGCGAGTGTCTCGTCTTCCCCGTCTCGACGCCCGAGGCGCGGCGAGATCTCGTGGTGGGTGGTCTCTGGCTCTTCACCCTCGTCTTCGGCTGGATCCTCAACCTCGGTCATCGCCTCGACGTGGTCCGGCGCATCTACCATGACGATGAGCCGTACTTCCGGGGGTTCTCGCCTCATGGCCAGACATTCCGCCGGGGTCTCCTGGCGACCGTGGCCATCGCGGTCTACCTCCTTCCGGCAATGGTCCTGGCCACCCTTGCCTGGCTCGCGTGGTCGTCCCCGGTCGCGTCCGTCCTGGGGGTCCTGTCGCTCGTCTGCTTCCTGGCCGGCATCTTCGCCCTTCCGGGGGGGATGACTTGCAACGCGGCATTCGACGATCTGTCCTTCCTGTATCGCCCGGACCAGGCTCTGGCGGGCCCACGAGGCCGGACGGGTTTATCTCAAGGCGTGGGCCATCGCCTTCGTCGCCATCGCGCTGTCCTTTCTGGGGCTGGCCGTGCTCGGCGTCGGGTTCTTCTTCAGCAGCGTCTGGGCCTGGCAGGTCACGGGATATGCCTTCTCGCGGGCTCTCGTGCTGGGAGACTCGGCGACAACCACCACCAGACCGGCGTGACGGGCTACCCATGAGGTCTCCGGACCGGGCTGGAAGCGGGTAGGAGGGTCGATCGATCGTTCTCGGGGCGGGATCCTTCGAGGTCGTGGCGAGAAGGGGGGGGCGTTCCCTACCTCTCGGGCCGGGATTCGCGGGAGGTCCTGGCCGAGACCCGACGACGAGGCGGTGCCGTGGTCAACGAGCCCTTCGCCCGCAAGTTCGGACTCGGACGCGGTGACGTGGTCGAGCTTCCCGCGCCCCTGGGAGCCATTCGCCGCGAGATCATTGACGTCTTCTCCGAGTACGGCGACGACCAGGGGATGGTGGTGATCGACCTCGCGGATTACCTCTCGGTGTTCCCGGACGACGGACCCAGGGACCTCCGGGTCTATCTCGGTGGCGACGTCGACGTGGAGGAGGCTCGCGGACGTTTGCGCCAGATGAGATGAGAAGGCCAGCCCCCTGACGCAGTCCCTTTCGGGCTGCATAGTGGTGTCCGGTGTTTGAAGACGGACCACCACCAAGGAGGCTGGCGCATGCATCTTACTACCTTCGGTATGGA